>MDSV01028622.1_pt1 | contig 85867 bp, 75 predicted proteins | sample 810851 | NCBI WGS metagenome assembly MDSV01 (sample SAMN05326640, study PRJNA326480) | marine metagenome | isolation source: seawater | place: Atlantic Ocean: North East | collected 2012
AACAATTACTATGTTCGCTCGGAAAGGTTATTCTATTTCCCTATTTATCATTCTTGCATTGAGCATATTAACGCTATACTGTTCAAGCGCTCCCAATGTGCTAAAGAAAAATAAATCTAAATCAGTTGTAGGTACAGTTGGCTCAGAGATCATTGAGTTTAACGATTTAATAGAGGGTTATATGTCAGGTGGTGTCAATCAAGACCCAACAGCAGAGGAGTTAAAAGATTTTTTACCTATTTATTTGAACTACCGCGCCAAATTATTGTCGGCAAGAGAATCAGGCTACTTCGAGAATAAAACTATACTGGATGAATACACTATGTATGCAAAACAAGCAGCATATGCCTATTGGTTAGACCGTGAAATTAAACCAACCATTTTCGAACAATTCAAGAGTAGATATAATGAGGAATTAAAGTCCTCACATGTCTTAATCTCTTTACTTCCACTTGCACCAACATCGGATACCTTAGCAGCCTATAACAAAATAATGGAGGCCAGAGAATTATTTTTATCCGGAGAAAAGACGATGGCTGAGTTAAATGGAGAGTACTCAACAACCAGAAATGGGCAGTTAATGGGGGGTGATTTGCCCTGGTTTAGCGTTGGTGTTACTGTGGGGGCTTTCGAAGATGCTTTATACGCATTGGATGAGGGTGAGCTATCGATGCCAATTCGCACCCAATTTGGGTATCATCTTATCCATTTAGAAGAGCGCAGAGAGCGAACTCCTGCTAGAGATATCTCTCATATTTTTATCTCTCGTCGTAGTGATATAGAAAAGATGGATGATTTGTATGAACAACTACAACAAGGAACCCCATGGATGAATTTAGTTGTCGAATTTTCTGAAGACCGAGCATCGGTATCTAATGAAGGAAATATTGGATGGGTATCTTATAGTAGTCGTTATGACCAAGCATTTATTGATTCGGTAATGAATCTAGATCCCTCCCTCCCTTATTCAAGACCTATTGAGAGTATATATGGGATTCACATTTTTCGAGTTGATTCAGTACAGACGTTTAAAAATGAGTCCGAAAAGGATGAGTTCTTAACTCAAGAGTTAGATAAGAGCTCTAATTTTGAGCGCAGTAATGAATTTGTCTTAAATTGGTTGTCCGAGCAGTATAATCTTCGTGTTAACACTGAACTTATTACCGGTCTCACCAATTCGTTCACCTCAGCCGATTCGTTACCGGTTAAACAGGTACTTGATGTGGCCAATGGATTTAACTCAGATACCTTATTCGCTTTTAAGGGTGGTACCGCAACTGTCGCAGATTTTTACGATTACTTGATTGAAACTCACTCTAATAAAGCATTAAATCAGGTGCAGTCAAGCTGGTTTAATGACTATCAGGAATATTTCCTCGATTCTGAACTAGCTAATTTTACTCTAAACGTATTTCCTGAGTTTTCTGAACAAACCGACTCTTATCATCGGGGTCTTGTGGTGTATCAAATTAATGAAGATTCCGTTTGGAGTAGTGTAACTGTTGACTCTACCCTACTAATGAATCGTTACCTTAGTAATAACACCGATTATCGATTTGAAACTCGATATTATTATCATCTTGTTTCGGCTAGATATGATTCTACCCTTAAAAAAGCTGAGGACTTTATTGTTCAAGGAGGCCATCCAGATAGCCTTAGAGCCAATGACTTTCCGGTTGCTGTTATGTCAGATTCAACAGGGATATTTCAAGGAGAACCATTTACTCGACTAGCCGAGATGGAAATTGGAAATATTAGTGAATACTTTACCTACAATAACAGAAAAGCCTTTTTTGTGATAAATGATGTTCTTCCCGCTAGGAAAATGACTTTTGATGAAGCTTTCAATCGTTTATTATCCGATTATCAACCTATTCGTGAGGAAAACTGGTTGCAGCGACTCAGAAATAAGTATCAGGTTCAAGCTTATCCCGATGTTATAGATGATAACTTTGTTTCTTTAGACGCAAATTAAAAGTGTTTATTACCATCTCCCACTGAAATTAGCATATATCCCAAATCCTTCTAAAAGACTTCTTTTAATTATATAAATGTTGAAAATAACACACTTTTTACTCTTAATTCTAACCTTAGTTCTCTGCAATTGTGATTTCAAGAGTTCGAATGATGAGTATGTTATTGCGAAGGTAAATAATGATGTGTTATTACAATCTGAATTAATGCAAAAAATACCACCACAGCGGTTTGCTCTCGCAGATTCAGCTCAAATCGTGAGTGACTATATACAACAGTGGATTATGGACAGAATATTATTGCAAGAGGCATATCGTTTACAAATCCATCGTGAAGAGGAGGTAATGGACAAAATAAACGAGCTTACAGAGGACTACATATTACAAATCTCCAAAGAACACATAACCAAAGAACTAAATCCAGATGTGACCGTATCTTTAGATGAGGCAAGAGATTACTATCAAGAGAATAAGGATAATTTTTTATTGGATGAACGATTTATCCGATTCCGATTCTTTAAAACCAATAGCCTCAACGAAGCATCTAGGGCCCGTCAAGAGCTATTGAGGGGAAGTGATTGGGAAAATGTGGTTAGTAGTTATGCACTTCAACCCGAGTATACTCTTGATCACTCAGAACGTTTTTGGCCGATAACCAGAGCGGCCTCCGATTCCCCTATTATGAATAGATACTTGCAGATAATTGGTTTAAGTGAAATTTCAGTGATTGAAAAAGTAGGGAATGAACACCATTTTGTTCAACTTTTAGAAGAGAAACCAAAAGGTGAACATCCGGATTTAGAGTGGTTGCTGACAGAGATTCAAAAATGGCTCTTGTTAGAAAAAAAACGGACTAGCTTCAAAAGCTATCAACAGAATCTCTATCTTCAGGCAGAAGCCAACAATGAGATAGAAATAAAATTACCTAATTAAACGTATGTACGAACCCAAGGATTTTACTAAACCCCTTCCCATTAAATTTATTTGGACTTTTTTCGCAATATTACTGTTATCACTGATAACCCCAATCTTGCTTTGGGCTCAAAACTCAACGATCTCGCAGCCTAGGCCCACCGATCAGATTATCGCTCAGGTTAATGATCGTGTCATATTAAAGTCAGATATAGATACCGACGTTCGAACCTATATATTGCAAAATAGAAGTTACGGTCAGAGTATTCCATTCAGTGAAGCATTATGGTTTAATTTTCTGGAAAACTCAGTAGAAAACTTTATTCTACTTGAGAAGGCTAAAATTGACTCGGTTATAATACCAGATGACCGAGTAAACAGAGCAATGGATCAACGTATTCAACAACTTATAATGCAAGCAGGATCCGAACAGGCATTAGAACGAGCTTTTGATAAGCCTGTTATCCAACTTCGCGAAGAATTCAGAGAAGATTTCAGAGAACAAATGACCACGGAGCAGGTTCGACAGACCTATTTATCAGGTGTAACAATAACTCGGCCTGAAGTAGCTGAATTTTTCGAAAGTATTCCTAAAGATTCCCTGCCAACAATACCTGAACAAGTAGCCCTTTCTCAAATTGTTATTATACCACCAGCAAAAAAAAATGCCAAAGAAGCGGCTCGTTATTTTGCAGAGAGCCTACGAGATTCCATCTTGGTACATGGAATCCCTCTAGAAGATTTAGCTAGGCGTCACAGTGATGGTCCTTCAGGTCCAAGAGGCGGTTTACTACCACTAATGGGGCTTAACGAATTGGTATCTGAATACTCAGCCGCTGCTGCTGCCTTAACTCAAGGACAAATATCCGAAGTGGTTGAAACAGAATATGGATATCATGTAATAGAATTAATTAAACGGATTGGAGATCAGATTGAGACGCGACACATTCTTATTTCGGTAAATGCAGAAGAACTTGATGATGATGTCGCCATGAAGCGATTAATTAGTATTCGAGATAGTTTGGTTGAAATACCTGACCTTGAATTTTCAAGCTTGGCTCGAACAAAAAGCCAAGACCCCATAACTAAAGTAACCGGAGGTAAGGTATTAGATCCTGAGACTGGAGAGCGATACATCTCTTTAAATAGATTAGATGCTAACCTATATCGAACCGTATTGTTACTTGAAAATGTGGGGGATATTTCTGAACCAAGGGCATTTACTCTAAATTCACCGCAAGGTGCCCGTGCTTATAGAATTATTCATTTAGATGAGCGCATTGAGGAACACATAGCTAATATGGATTTAGATTTTGAAAGACTCCGAAACATTGCACTTCAACAAAAACAATTGCGCGAATACACACAATGGGTTGAGGAACTACGGGAAGAAGTGTACATAGAATATCGTATTGATTTGCCTAGTGCTTCCTTATCTCCCCAATTTTAACAATTAGGACTATTTAGACATGATAAAAGAAGTCGATTCGGTAGAAAAAGCAAAAGCCTTTTCACAACAATTCGTTGCTCTTAAAAACGAAATACAAAAAGTGATAATTGGGCAGGAAGAGATTATTGAATTACTTTTAGTCAGTCTTTTTTCTAAGGGACATTGTCTGCTGGTTGGAGTACCTGGATTGGCCAAAACACTTCTTATCAAAACACTCTCTGAGGCGTTAGATTTAGATTTTAATCGAATTCAATTCACCCCAGATTTGATGCCGGGTGATGTAACTGGCACTGAGGTTATCGAGGAAAACAAAGAAGCAGGTACCAAAGGCTTTCGATTTATAAAAGGCCCTATTTTTTCAAATATATTATTAGCTGACGAAATTAACCGTACACCACCGAAAACTCAATCGGCGTTACTCGAAGGCATGCAAGAATATCATGTGACTGCATCGGGTAAAAGCTATGACCTAGACCAACCTTTCTTTGTATTGGCTACCCAAAACCCCATTGAACAAGAAGGAACCTACCCTCTTCCTGAAGCTCAATTAGATCGCTTTATGTTTCAGCTTTGGGTTGACTATCCCACTTTTGATCAGGAAAAACAAATAATTACCCAAACAACTAGCACGACCTCTCCTTCTCCACGTCTACAAATGAATAAGACGGATATATTGGAGTACCAGCAACTAATTCGCGAAGTACCTATACCCTCGTCTGTGCTAGATATTACGGTATCTTTGGTCAGTAGCACTCGTCCAGGTGCTTCCGATAACAAATCTGGTAAGCATAGTATCGCAAATGAATTTTTAAGTTGGGGAGCTGGGCCTAGAGCATCCCAAAATTTGATCATTGCAGCAAAAACTAAAGCTTTATCGGAAGGTCGATTCAATATTACTGAGGATGACATAAAATACTTAGCAGTACCCGTGCTTCGGCATAGAATTATCCCGAATTACGCAGCAGAAGCGCAAGGATTGAGCTCCGTTGATATTATTGGTAATATTTTGAATACACTATAAAAGGTATTCATGGATTTTGTTGGCTTTCAACATAATTTTCCTGTCTTTTTACTCTCGCTTATTTGGCTAGGCTGTATACTTATAATTTGGTGGAGTTACTCCAAGGAAAAGAAATTAGATACTAAGATAGCTATAGGGTTAAGTTCATTACGTACTTTAAGTGTTACGATATTATTTCTACTGCTATTTAACCCTATTTTTTTTAGTAGTGATCTCCAGAAATCACCTCAAAACTTAATGGTACTTCTTGATAACTCTGAAAGTATGAGCTTAAATAAAGGTGATTATAAAGGAGCTGCTACCTATAAGAACGTGCTAGATGAACTACAACAACTTGAGCAGCAACTAAACATTGTTTGGTATCAATTTGGAAATTTTGTGCGCCCCTCTTCTGCTATAGATAGTATTCGCCTTAACGATTCAGATTCTCATTTAACCCAGGCAATTCAACAAGTACAAGCATTAAAAGAGGATTTTCAAGGAGTTCTTTTGGTCTCTGATGGCATACATAATTCTACTATAGACGCAAGTATAGAGGCAGAATTAACAGGACTCCCCTTCTACGTAGTAGCAATGGGTGATACAAATGGAGTTCAAGATGTATCTATTGTTGATGTGCAACGAAATAGCTTAGGCTACTTGAATACTTCTCATGAATTCTCGGTCAGTATTCAAGCAGATGGCTACGCTAATGAACAACTGACATTATCGATCAGTGATCTCATGGGGAATGTATTAGAAAGTACCACTCTTGAAGTCTCAACAAGTGGGCAACGTATCGTTCACCCTTTTAGGGTTAACTTGAATAAGATAGGCTTACAATCTTTCCGCTTTGGTATAGAAGCTTTGGAAAACGAATGGACGTTAATGAATAACGAACTTCGTACTTCTGTTCAGGTGATTGATGATCAGATCGATGTGGTGCACATTGCCTATCAGGTGCATCCTGATGTTCGTATGATACGAGATATTGTATCTACCAACCCTCAGATGCGCTTGCACACGGTAACCTTACAGCGAGATGGTAGTTACTTAGAAACGGATCTGGATGAAGATCTAGAGGCCGATATTGTTATTATTCATGGTGAACCGTGGGTAAATATCCTTGAACTAACTGAAAAAATCGGATTAGAACTGTCGTCAATGCCAATGGTATACCTACATATTCCAAGTCCTGTAAGAAGTAGATTATTGAATTCTTCTGTTTGGGAGCCTATGAATGATTGGTTTGATAACTCAGTGGGCCGTTTTCATCTGAATGCCAATACCAATGAGACGGTACCACCGGTAAATGCTAATTCTTTGACCTTAAGTAGACATCCAATAGTAGCTGGTATTCCGAGACTAACCGAATCTACACCTAGTCTATCGGGCATACTGAGTCGACCACTATCTCTTTATGATATCATCATTAATGCCCGCTATATTGGAGATCAAGAGGTATTCCCTACGATTCAAGTTAAGCAGTTTAGCTCATCTCGAACGGTGTTGGTTTCACATTGGAATTGGTATTTGTTTTATCAAAGTTCACGCGGTCAACTGCGGGATTATGTGGATCAATTGTTTTCAAATATGATTTACTGGGTCAATAGTAATCCCAATGAAGACAACATCCAAATAAATACAAGCAGAACAACCTACTCTGTTAACGAATCTGTACAATTCAATGCAACTTTGCTGAATGATAGTGGACAACCTGAGAATGATGCTTCTGTTGAAATACTTATTTATGAACATGATTCCATGAATGCAGTATCGAGTTCTGATAATGAATTAGAAAAACAGATTTCGACCAATAATGCATCAAAAGATCAGAACGACCGAACCGAGTTACGTTCCAATATACAGTTGACTCCTTCCGGATCTGGTGAGTACACTGGAACAATTGACATAGATGAGGAAGGCATTTTTTCTTATGACTCCATTGTACGTAAAAATGGTGCTGAATTAACTAGAGCCAGCGGTCAGTTTATTGTTCAAAAATCCAATGATGAATTTGTAGTTACGAGTCGAGATAACTCGCTTCTACAAAGTATTGCTGCTGAAACCGACGGGTTTTTTTTGGAGTACAATAAAATTGAAATGCTTGGAGGTAGTATGCAAACCAGTGGGCTATTCGAAACCGTTGATATTCTGGTCGAGGAGTATTTCTATCCTGTGCAGAAAGTGTTTTGGTTCTTTATTGTGTTGATTTTATTAGGGCTTGAATGGTTCGCTAGGAAATGGGTTGGCTTGTTGTAGTCTATGCCCTTTAACAAGTTACGTTAGTAACTTTTAATACTGAATTATAGAGTAGGATGGAATTTCTTTAAGAAGTTGATTTTTTCCCGATAAGAAGCTTAATTCGATGATAAAAGAATAGCCAACAACCTGCCCTCCTAGCTCCAAAACCAATTCTGTAGCTGCTTTTGCGGTTCCACCTGTGGCGAGTAAATCGTCGTGTATAATCACTTTATCGCCTGGGTTAATGGCATCGGTATGCATTTCTAGAATATCTTTACCATACTCTAAACCGTACTCTTTTTGTATGGTTTGGTATGGTAATTTACCCTTTTTTCTTGCCGGCGCGAAGCCAGCTTGAAACTTAGCTGCTAAACTTGGTCCGAATAGAAAACCTCTAGATTCTAGCCCGACAACTTTGTCAATTGTTAAAGTGTCGAAAGGTTTTTGTAAGGCAGAAAGTGTTAACTCGTTTGCCTTAGTATCTAACAATAATGGTGTAATATCTTTAAATTGAATCCCTGTTTCTGGGAAATCAGGTATAATTCGAATGTGTGAGCGTATGTATTCTGTGTCCATGTTAGAAAGATGAGCTTGAGCGGTTACTGAGTTAAAAGCTAAGTATATTGAAATTTATGAGCAACAATGAACCTATTTGGCAGCAGCATCAATTTTATATGGCTAAAGCGATAGAATTAGCTGAGCAAGCATATGACCATGGTGAAGTACCTGTTGGGGCGGTTGTCGTCCAAGAAAATAAAATCATAGGTAAGGGATTTAATCAAACTCAAATGCTTCAAGACGCTACTGCTCATGCTGAAATGATTGCTTTATCCGCAGCTTTTGAAGCAAATGGTTCCAAATATCTGCATGGAGCCACTTTGTATGTCAGTTTAGAGCCGTGTGTTATGTGTGCAGGAGCATTATTGTTGTCTAAAATTGACCGGCTTGTTTTTGGAGCTTCTGATCCAAAATCAGGAGCTTGTGGTAGTCTTTTCAATATTCATGACGACAAAAAACTGAATCATCATTTTGAGGTAATTCAAGGCATACTGGAAGCGGATGCTGAGTACCTTCTGAAAACATTCTTTGCAAAAAAGAGGAGTAAAGGCTAAATCTCCCTGGTGTTCAACATTGACCTATACCAAGTTATCTATATCAATCAGCTATAAAAAGCTTTTTGAAGCGAATCCATCTCCGAAAAATTTTACGTCTGCCCAGTGATGTACTCAATGGTAATACCCAATTGAATATAAGAAAGAGTGAAATACCAATACCAAGTATTAGTTGGGGTATATAACCATAATAACTTTCGTAATAATTCATCATTTCCTGTCCCAACAAATAGGCTGAAATACCTAAAATAGGTGCCCATACTAGCGTACTAGCTATAAAATGAAGTAGGAAATTCGATAAAGGGTATCTACACAGCCCCGCACTGAAATAAGCGGGGAAACGACTTCCTGGTATGAATCGACTCAACCAAAGTACACCCACTGCATTTTTACTAAACCAATGAGTAAAATAATCTAAATCCTTTTCGGTCATCATCCATCTTAAAGGTACCTTCAGTAACCATACCCGTTTAAAGGTACGACCTAACACATAAATAAAGATATCAAATACAATAACTCCTAGGGCTGACGCTAAAATAGCATTACTCAAATGAAGCACTCCTCGAGAAGCTAATACTCCAGCTGATATACAGGCCAGATCTTCGGAAAACAAGGATATTAATGCGATAATAAGCATTAATGCTGCTAAATATACCCCTGATACTCGTACATAATTATCTAGATTAAATTCCTCTTGAATATCAGAATCCCAAGGAAGACGGAGTGATCCTTGTGGAGAAATTTGAGCCATCTTGGCTAGTTCAAATGGTAAAACATGAGCTAATGATTGGGTATCCACCACATACATAGTACTGTCTGAAAATAAAGAATAACGTTGCACAAAGGTATCCATAAGAGGAATTCTTTGATTTTCGTTCATAATCCAGCGGGTGTCTTCTTTTGTTTGAGTTCTAAGAATTTTAGAAATATTAGCAAGTTCAAAACTGTGCTGTGTTGCTTGAGATAATTGATAATCTGAAACTAATCTTATTTCCTGTGCCCTCTCTTTCCAATAATTAAGTTTTCCGAAGTGAGGTAGTGCATGGTATAAAATTTGAAGTGTATACCCGTAGGCTTGAACAAAGAGATTATTCAAATAATACCCACCTAGTAAATGTGTATCGGGCAATGGCGTAGGATTCAAAAGCAATAATCTTAGGTTGTCGCTAGTAATTTGACTTCCTACTTCCAGTGCTAAATGAGTCCACTCCTGATCTGCTACAAATAGTATTGGTCCTTTTCCATGTTCTGTTCGTGTAAGGAGTGCATTTCTTAGAGCACCTTCCTCTGCATTATTACCCCGTAGAGGGTAGGCTACATAATCTACCCTTGAAACCAAGGTATCTTCTGTGTAATACTGCCATAATCTGGAGTGTAATTCATCGGTGAGGCCGAATGAAACAATTAACGTGGTCTTGCTTAGCGTAGTGTCATCAACTACTTTCGGATTGCTTTTACGCGTTAAATACTCATGAAATAAATTATCAGTTTGTACTGTTAGAACAGGAAATTTTTGTTGCCTGTCTTGCTGCACAAGACCCTGAATATTGGATACAAGAACCAGAATCGTAAAAACAAAAAGCAGACTCTTATAAAGATAGGGTCTTTTATTGGGCATGTTTCTTTAAATTCTCGTATTCAATTTCTGACCACTCATAAATGGATTCTGTTAATTTCTTTCTTGATTCGTCTTTCCATATTTGGTCTGAGAATGATAGTCTAGCAATGTACCCTTTTTTGGTAAGTAAAGATATAAAATGAGCTACAAATGATGTATCATCCCACCATGGGACATAGGATGATCCAAATAGTGATTTACCCCCTCCCATTTTGTCCTCATAATGCAGTAATACTGAGTGAACTGGGAATTGCTGTGACGCTGGTATTTCCAATAGTGGTGAATGATAGGGCTTTAGTTCATCGCCTAGTGTGGTTGTTCCTTCTGGGAAAACGATTAAACCACGTGGACTATGTAACTCTCTGGAAATTAATTTATTAACCCTAGAAATATCCATTTTCTTAGTTCGGTTAACAAAAATAATTCCAATTAGTTTCATGGCTTGACCCATGATTGGCCATGACTTCAAATCATGTTTGGCAACGAAAGTAGCTCTAAGTGAGGCTAATAACACCCAAATATCTGCATAGCTGAGGTGATTAGAGACTAGATAAAATGATGGCTTAGGCACAGAGCCTTGTAGGTCTAATTTCCCACCAGTTAATACCATCATACATCGTCCCCAGCTATTAGTGATGAAGCCAACCACTAATGCATAATGAGTCGATAACCACTTAATTGGGTAACAAAGTACAATCAATAAGATATGAACCAAGGTGATTAAACAAATAAGTGGTAGTCGTATAAGCAGTCGTATCCAACCTGTGAAAGTCATGGTTTGCAAGTAAAAGTGGAGTTGCAAGATGTGATAATAATTAACAACAAAAATAGACAAGCATTCTTTAGCTAACAAGTAACTATTTCATTTTAAGATTGGGTAAACAAATAGTAGAAATACTATATTATTGAGATAATACATTCATTGGTTAGACTACTAACCCAAAAATTAGAATCCTGGGTTAAAAAAACGCATAATATCTCGTTTTAAATTGGAATGCTCTATCATAAAACATATATCATTGGAGATCAAAAAGACTGGGTAGTTTTTATCCATGGTGCCGGCGGTAGCTCCTCCATATGGTTTCAACAAATAAAGGCTTTTAGAGAGAATTTTAATTTATTACTCGTGGATCTTCGGGGCCATGGTAAATCCAAAGACTTTTTCGAGCAATATTATAATAATGAGTACACCTTTGAAAGCGTGAGTCATGACGTATTGCAAGTTTTAGACTATCTTGGAATAGAAAAAACTCATTTTGTGGGAGTATCATTAGGAACAATTATCATACGTCAGATAGCTGAAATGGCGCCTAATCGTATTCATTCAGGGGTATTATGTGGGGCAATAACTCGTTTAGATATACGATCGAGGGTGTTGGTGCAATTGGGGAACTGGTTTAAAAAGCTCATACCATACATGTGGCTTTATAGTTTATTCGCTTGGATCATCATGCCTAGATCAAGACATAAAAAAGCCCGGCATCTATTTATTCAAGAAGCCAAAAAGCTCTATCAGAAAGAATTTATACGCTGGTTTGGACTAACTAAAAGATTAAACCCTCTCCTTCGATTTTTTAAAGATAAGGATACTAATACTCCGTTTCTATATATCATGGGCGATCAAGACCACATGTTTTTATCGGCTGCACGTTCTATCGTTCAATTACACAAACACTCAACACTTCAGGTTGTCACTAATTGTGGTCATGTGTGTAATGTGGAACAGCCTAATATCTTTAACCTAATGGCTATTAAATATTTACAAAACATCTAAGTTATAGTTTTTAGGTTCGGTTTTGTATTTATTCTTACATTCGATTCACTTATTCAAAATTCGAAACTATGATCATACTCAAATTTGGCGGCACCTCAGTCGGTAGTGCTGAAAGCTTATCTTTTGTAAAAGAAATCGTCAAAAGAAACTACTCACAGAAAAAGAAGCAGATAGTAGTAGTTTCTGCTCTCGGTGGCATCACTAATTCTCTTTTGGATATGAGCCACTTAGCAGCTGCTGGCAATGAAAACTATGTGGATTTATTCAATGAAATTGAACAGCGCCATTTACAACTCTGTAATGAGATTATTCCAATAGTTAATCGAAGTGCGACTCTCACCCAGACAAAGGTGTTGTTAAATGATCTAGAGGATATCCTGAGAGGACTATTCTTGGTAGGTGAATTATCCCCTAGATCATCTGACCAAGTATTGAGTTTCGGAGAGCGTTTATCCTCTACCATAATTGCCGCTTTTTTATCTGAAGCCATTCCCAAAACAATACTATGTGACGCTCGTGAGTACATAAAAACAGACGCACATTTTGGAAATGCCATTGTCGATGCACCCCTGACCTATGAATTGCTGATAAAGCAAATCAAAGACACTAATGACTTGTATCTTTTCCCGGGCTTTGTAGCTTCATCCAACCAAACAAACCAGATTACTACCTTAGGACGTGGGGGCTCTGATTATACGGCAGCCCTTATTGCGGCAGCCGTAAATGCCGAAGAATTGCAAATATGGACAGATGTTAATGGGATGATGACTGCCAATCCTAAAATGGTTAGTAGAGCTCGAACCATAGATAATTTATCTTATGAAGAAGCTATGGAGCTGTCACATTTTGGTGCTAAAGTGATCTATCCCCCTACTATTCAACCCGTATTGGATGCGCAAATACCAGTTTGGATAAAAAACACCTTTTCATCTGAGGACAAGGGTACCTGTATAACAGTGGATGGAAGTGCGACAGAAGATCCAGTAAGAGGGATCTCTAGTATTGAAGAAGTAGCATTGTGCACCTTATCAGGATCAGGTATGGTAGCCGTTCCAAACTTTTCATACCGGTTATTTTCTGTCCTTAGTAAGGCTTCTATTAACGTGATTATGATTACCCAAGCGTCTTCAGAACACACCATTACGGTAGGAGTTTCGAAATTTGAAGCTGAAAAGGCAACAGACGTGATTGAAGCAGAGTTTCAAAATGACATTAATCAACGCAAAGTTAACAGGCTTAGAGTTGAAAAGGAACTTTCTATTATTGCATTGGTTGGTAGTCGAATGAGAGAACAAGTAGGGATAAGCTCGACCTTATTTGATGCACTATCTCATAATGGAATCAATGTGAAAGCCATTGCGCAGGGATCAACAGAGCTAAATGTTTCAGTGGTTATTGACCGTAAGAATCTCAAAAAAGCGTTGAATACACTCCATGAGAGCTTCTTTTTATCGGATACCAAAAAATACAGTGTATTTTTAGTTGGTATTGGTAATGTAGGTCAAACATTATTACAGCAAATACATCAGCAAAAAGATTTTTTATCCCAAGAATTAAAAATCGACATCCGTCTTTGTGGACTTGCTAATTCTCGAACTATGTTATTCAATTCGAACGGTATTGATATGACTGCAAGTAAAGAAAAATTAGAAGAGCATGGGGTTCCTATGTCAATAGACGCGTTTTATGCTGAAATGGTTGAAATGAATATGCGCAATAGTATTTTCATTGATTGTACTGCAACCTATGATATACCTGCTTATTACCAATCTATTTTACGTCAGAGTATTTCAATTGTAACTCCCAATAAAGTGGCCTGTTCATCAAATTTTGATCATTATCTAGATTTGAAAAAAACAGCCACCAAATACCGTGCTCGGTTCTTATTTGAAACCAATGTGGGTGCTGGCTTACCTGTAATTTCAACAGCTAGTGATCTGCTTAAAAGTGGGGATAAAGTTTCTAGAATCGAGGCTGTGTTAAGTGGAACGCTCAATTTTTTGTTCAATCATTATGACGCAACAGTACCTTTTCAGGAGGTTGTTAAAAGAGCAAAAGACGAAGGATATACCGAGCCGGATCCTAAAATTGACTTAAGTGGAATTGATGTGCAACGAAAAATTCTGATACTAGCAAGAGAAAGTGGGCATAAACTTGAGTTAGATGAAATTCTGAATCGTTCTTTTTTACCTGATGATTGTCTAGTAGCACAAACAGTAGAAGAATTGTATAAGCGCTTACTAGAGCATGAAGGTTATTTCCAGCAATTATTTAAAGAGGCTAACCAACAGGGTAAAAAGCTTAAATTTGTTGCCTCATTTGACAAAGAGTCTGGACATGCTGAAATCGGCTTACAGGCCTATTCAGCAGAACATCCCTTCTATAGTTTAAAAGGTAAAGATAATGTGGTGTTGTTTTACACTAAAAGATATCATGATTATCCACTTATTGTGCAAGGAGCCGGAGCTGGCTCGGCAGTAACTGCATCGGGTATATTTGCAGATATCTTACGTATAGCAGATGCCTAATTGAAAAAGGAAATCTCATGAAGAATTGTACAGTATTTGCTCCTGCTACCGTCGCTAACGTGGGCAGCGGTTTCGATGTACTTGGTTTTGCCCTATGTGATATAGGTGATGTAGTACAGGTTAGAGAAAACTTGACCTCTGGACTTGTAATTGATTCAATTATTGGAGCTGATAACATTCCATTGGAACCAGAAAAAAATGTATGCACTGTTGCGGCTCAGGCTTTGTTGAATTCCTTAGAGAAAAAACCATCGAATGGGTACTCATTTAGCATCACAAAAAAGGTAGCGGCAGGTAGTGGGCTAGGGTCTAGTGCTTCTTCCTCAGCAGCAGCAGTTGTGGGATTAAATGAATTGTTGGGTTCCCCTTTTTCCCGCCATGATCTCATACCATTTGCGATGAAAGGAGAAGCCTTAGCTTCAGGAGTGGAACATGCCGATAATGTTGCCTCATCTATTTTGGGAGGCTTCACTCTTGTTCAAAGTTATGAGCCTTTACGAGTGGTAAAACTGCATTACCCAGAAGATTTGGTAGCAACCATAGTACATCCTCACGTCGAAGTAAAAACGGCAGATTCAAAACGAATCTTGAGGCAAAGCATACCCTTAAAAACAGCCATTACCCAATGGGCCAATGTGGGTGGCTTGGTTGCAGGATTGGCTCAAGAAAATTTTGAACTCATTGGTCATTCCTTACAAGATGTAGTAGCTGAGCCCACTCGGTCAATGCTCATTCCGATGTATGAACAGGTGAAAATTCTATCCAAGGAAATGGGTACTCTGGGGTGCAGTATATCTGGATCGGGGCCTTCCATATTTATGTTATCCGATTCAATGAATATTGCTCAAAGCTTGGCAGAATCACTTAAAGACTTATATATGGATAACCTAATCAGTTGTGACGTTTACCTATCTAAAATAAATAAAATTGGTTGCCAAGTAATCTAATAATTATTCATAACGTATGAATTATCAAAGTACGGCAAATCCGTTACTCATTTCGAATTTTGAAGAGGCTGTATTCAAAAGTTTACCGGATTCTTCTGGGCTCTATATGCCTATGCAAATTCCTCACCTTCCATCCTCATTTTTCAGGCAACTCCATGAGTTAAGCTTATTGGAGATTGGATTTCAAGTTCTAAGGCCATTTGTAGGTTCAGAAATTAATGTGACAACTTTCAGGAATATAGTAGATGAAACTCTCTCCTTTCCAATTCCGCTTAGGCAGATACATGATCAGGTTTATAGTTTAGAATTATTTCACGGGCCAACTCTGGCTTTTAAAGACGTTGGTGCCCGCTTTTTGGCGCGTATATTAGGACATTTTGCCAACTTGAGTAATCGCTCTATCACCGTTTTAGTAGCCACTTCAGGAGATACAGGTAGTGCAGTTGCTCACGGCTTCTACGGGGTTCAGAATGTGGATGTAGTAGTACTCTATCCCAAAGGCAAAGTTAGTGATTTCCAACGTAGACAAATGACCACACTAGGTAAAAATATTCAGGCAATAGAAATCGATGGGACATTTGATGATTGCCAAGATTTAGTTAAAAAGGCTTTTCTTGATAGAAATTTACAAGACAAATACAATCTAACCTCTGCAAATTCCATTAATGTTGCTCGCTTTTTACCACAAATGGTCTATTACTTTTGGGCTGTAGCACAACTCAAATCAACCTATTCCCCCTCCCCCGAAATACCAGTGAATGTGTCAGTTCCTAGCGGAAATTATGGAAACCTTACCGCCGGGTTATTAGCTAAAAGAATGGGATTAGGTATCAGTCATTTTATCGCTGCAGCAAATGCAAACAATAGTTTTCCAAATTATTTAACAACGGGAAGCTATTCACCAAAGTCTAGTATAGCCACTTTATCCAATGCAATGGATGTCGGTGCACCTAGTAACGTGCGTAGGATTGATGCTCTCTACGATTCGGATCCGAAAAGGATTGCGCATGATGTAAGTAGCGGAAGTTTTTCGGATCAAGACTGCTTACAAACCATTGATTATGTCTATCATAAGTACAAATATATACTTGATCCTCACGGTGCAATCGGGTATAAGGCATTATCTCTAGCCCCAGATCAAGGATTTAGTATTTGTTTAGAAACAGCTCATCCTATCAAATTTAAAGAGGTAGTTGAGGCTGTAATTCCTTATCAAGTTACTATGCCCTCCCACGTGGAAGGAAACTTGAATGAGGAATATATTCTGAGCCTAAATAAGGACTACTCTATCTTTAAAGAATATTTGATATCGAGTAGATAAAGTTACAATTTATTCCTTCTACTTAATCAGTTGGATACCTATGAAAAATTTATTCTACCGTTTACTCCTTATTGTGTGCTTAGCTATCGTTAATTTGGCTACGATTGACAAAGTGTATGCTCAAAATTTAGAACGGTTTCAAAACGAGGTAGACACCATTGTAGAGCGATATGCTCAATACGGTAAAAAAAGTGGTAATGACACATTCACTACTGGCACCAATAGCGAACAGATACTAGCGGTATTTACGGGGAGTTCTAGCGTAAGTTTATGGGCAAGTTTATCTGATGACTTTCCTGAGCTTACGATTCTAAATACTGGATTTGGAGGATCAACCTACGCAGAGCTATTTCACTATCGAGACGAGTTAATAGGCCAATATAATCCTGATATGGTAATAATTTATGAGGGTGATAATGATGTTACTGGATCAGATACCGTGGATGAAATATTTACTAAGAGTAAAGAGCTATATTCATATTTGACTCAAGAACTACCTGAAACCAAGGTTTATATTCTAGCAGCTAAGCCAAGTCCGTTACGTTGGAACCTAAAGACTTTATACGACACTCTAAATACCTATTTTGCTGATTTTGCGAGAGAAAATGATCAATTTTCAAACATAGATATATGGAATCCTATGTTAGGTGAAAATGGTAAGCCAATGCCTAGCATATCTTTATTAGACAGTTTAAATATGAATGAAGCTGGTTATCTAATCTGGAAACAAACCATTGCCCCTTTTCTGCAAGTATCCAAATGATATGATGAAGCTATGTTATTATCTTATGCTTTTTTGCCTTGGAATTGTCATGAATTGTAATGATTACGAGTCACCTGAACAACTAGTTCGACGTTCCTACCTAAGTTCACTAGATAATACTTCTCGTGAGTATTACGTCTATTTACCGAAAGGTTATTACAGCCAACAAGATAAAAAATGGCCTGTTATTCTCTTCTTACACGGTGATGGTGAACGTGGTAATGGACTAGATGAACTGGCTTATACCCGTATTCATGGCCCTCTGTATGAAGCTTGGGTCATGAAAAATAACCTACCGTTTGTACTTATAGTACCACAGTTACCTATGTTTGGAAGGGATACTTTAGGTATTAGTTATTTACAAAACAGATCACTTTCTAATGTGCCTAAGCGATTGGAAACCGGAGTACCTACCCGAGCCCCATTTTTTAGTGGACCCCCAATTCAAAACTCGCCAATGGTAGAGGAATTTCCTGATGATTTACCATTATTTAGTGATGGTTGGAATCGCGTGGAGAATGATTTGTTAGCTATCCTCGATACTAGCCAAAATGAACTACAAATAGATCCAAACAGAATATATTTAACAGGGCTTAGTTATGGTGGTTTTGGGACTTGGTACATGGGCAGTAAACATTCCAACAAATTTGCTGCAATTGCACCTGTAGTAGCTTGGGGCCATCCTCAAATTATTCCACCCATTGCAAAGCATAATCTACCAATTTGGGTATTTGCTGGTGGTAAAGATCTCACCATCGAAAAGAAATATTTTTACAAAGGAATGGCGATGCTAGAATCATTGGGGCACACAAAAATGCAATTCACTGTTCATGAAGATCTTGGCCATGATGCTTGGAAAAGAGTCTATTCAGGAGATGAGTTATATAACTGGCTCCTCTCTCATAGCCTCAAGGATTCTAATGATTAAGTCACATTCTGTTCAATATCTTGACACCCTCCCCGCTTATTACGCTTTCCTGACAGAACTGCATCAGGTTAATGAAATAGCCCTAGATTTAGAGTTTGATAGAAATCGATATGGGTACGGATTTCAACTCTGTTTAATACAATGCAGGGTCCAATCTACCTGCTATATTATTGATCCATTACAACTTGAGAATAACCTAGAGGAATTTTACACCTATTTAGAAGACCCAAAACATTCTATAATATGTTTTTCATTTGGGGAAGATTTTCGTCTATTGAATTCACTTGGTTGCAATATCACTACCGTTCGAGATTTGGATATTGGACTAAGTTTGATCAATGAAGCTAAGCAGTCTTTAGTGAATCAAATATCTTCTCGACTTGGTGTTCAAACAACTAAGTCGAGCCAAACAAGTAATTGGTTAATCCGTCCACTTTCGGCTAAACAATTGCAATATGCATCCGAAGACGTTTTGTACTTATTTGAACTCAGAGATTCTGTAATTGAAGAATTGCATTCAAAAAGTCGATATAATTGGTTTGAACAAGAAAATGATTGGTTATACTCAGTTGAAAGTATTCAACCTGAGAACCTCAATAAAATTAGTATAAAACTTAAAGATTTAGATGGCCTAAATGAAATACAAGGCTATACATTTAAAAAACTATTTGAATGGAGAGATCTACAGGCAAAAAATCTAGGAAAGCCACCTTTTCAGATCATAAATAATCACTTCCTGAAATTATTAACGCAAAAACATGCTCTAGTCAACCACTGGAAGAATGAACGGGCTGTGCATTATAGTTTGAGAAATAGTTCAATTCAGACAGCAATCTCACAACAACTATCTTCGTCCATAGAAGAAGCTATTACAAAGGGTTTGGATTCGACTAAACCAGCTAATTCTCCCCTAACACCTAATGAATATGAGGAATTTAAAAAAAACCAAAATATAATCAAGGAAGCCAAAAAAAAGGTCTTTGATACATTAAAAGACGCCTTAGTCAAGCAATATGGAAAAAATGTACAATCATACATTTTAAGTAACAGAGTAATTCAAGATTTAGCCTTAGGTACGGCTCAACTCCCAAGTTATCGCATAGAACTCTTCAGGCAACTATCGACAGTATATTCCTTAGAAATTGAATCCTACTTAGACTAATTTCCAAATTTACCCTTAGCTTCCTTATCTTTATGATCGAGTAAAAAAATATATTATGTCTACTGATTCTTCTCCAATTATTGTCACCTCTGCTCTTCCGTATGCAAATGGACCTTTGCACCTAGGCCATTTAGCTGGCGCTTATTTGACTGCAGACTTTTTTGTACGCTACAATAGATTAAAAGGTGAGGATGTATTATTCATCTGTGGTTCAGATGAACATGGAGTTCCCATAACTATTGCAGCAGAAAAAGAAGGAGTTTCACCTCAGGATATCGTTGATCGATATCACGAATGGAATAAAGATACCTTTCAAAAAATGGCCATCTCATTTGATTATTACGGACGAACTAGCAGTGCCGTTCATCACGAAACCTCACAAGAAATTTTCACTGAATTATATGAAAAAGACTTCTTTAAATTAAAGTCTGAAGAGTTATTCTATGATGAATCAACTCAAATGTTTTTGCCAGATAGGTACGTTAAAGGAGAATGTCCCAACTGTGGGCATGGTGAAGCCTACGGGGATCAATGTGAAAAATGCGGTAACAGTCTAAATCCAACAGAGCTAATAAATCCTGTTAGCGCACTAAGTGGGGAAACACCCGTTCGCAAAGAAACCCAACATTGGTACATGCCGTTGGGAGAAATGCAGGATAAGCTTGAGTCGTGGATTAAGACACGTGAGCACTGGAAACCCAACGTAATGGGACAGATAAAGAGTTGGTTGCAAGAAGGTTTAAACGATAGAGCTGCTACTAGAGACCTCAATTGGGGAGTTCCAGTCCCTTTAGAAGGTGCTGATGGTAAAGTACTCTATGTTTGGTTTGAGGCCCCTATAGGATATATATCCGCTACCAAAGAATGGGCCCAACAATCCAATAATCCTAAAGCATGGAAAAATTATTGGAAGAATGATGAAGCTAAATTATATCACTTCATAGGTAAAGACAATATTGTTTTTCACTGCATCATGTTCCCCATTGTACTCATGGAACATGGTAATTTCATACTTCCTGAAAATGTGCCAGCAAATGAATTTTTGAATCTTGAAGGTAAAAAATTATCCACTTCTAGGGGTTGGGCCGTTTGGTTACACGATTATTTAGAGCATTTTGAAGCCGATTACCTAAGATATGCTTTAGGTGTGACTCTACCGGAATCTAAGGATTCAGACTTTTCTTGGAAAGATTTTCAAAACCGGGTCAATAATGAGTTAGTTGCCGTATTTGGGAATTTTGTAAACCGCGCTAGTAGTTTTATTGAAAAATATAGCGATTCTATGGTGCCACCTTTGGTTGACCCCCAACCTATAGATCTAGAGATGCTCGGAGCTATAGATACTCAGAGGCAAAAAATTGAATTCGCATACGAGCATTTTCGATTTAGAGAAGTCATACAAGAAGGTATGCGATTAGCTCGTCTGGCTAACAAGTATTTTACGGACACCGAACCATGGAAAACACGTAAGACAAACGAAATAGCCTGTTTTAACTCTCTTCATATCAGTATTCAAGTGGTTGCTGCCCTATCAGTTTTAATGGAACCTATCTTACCCGAAAGTATGAAGACACTAAGGCATCAAATCGGATTATCTGATTCCATAAAATGGTCTAAAATCTCTTCTTCAATGCTAACTGTTGGACAATCCCTACAAGCAGCTACTTTGTTATTCCAAAAAATTGAAGATAATTCAATTCAACTAGAATTGGACAAATTACAAAACAGCTTAAAAGACCTATCAACTGAATCAACCGTGGATTATCCGGCCCTAAAATCACCCATTCAATTTGATGACTTTTTGAGTCTAGACCTAAGAGTTGGAGTTATAGTTGAGGTAGAAGAAGTTCCTAAATCGAACAAATTACTGGTTTTTAAGGTAGATATTGGGCTAGAAACACGAACCATACTTTCTGGCATTAAAAAGCACGTGGATAAAGACACGGTGATTGGTCAGAAAGTAACGGTGGTATGTAATTTGGAAAACCGAACTATTATGGGCATTGAAAGCCAGGGTATGATAGTCATGGCTGAGTCACCTGAAGGTCGATTATATTTTGTAGAAAGCCAGGCAGTAAAAGGTAGTATTCTATCATAAAACGGGATCAATAGATCAAAATTTTGCCTGCCAACTTTACATACAAACTCGGGTGTACTTTTCATGAAGATGGTATACGGTTTGCCCTACAATCTCCATTGGCTGATCAAGTGAATTTATGCATATACCGCAAATATGATCAGGACGCTATCATTCGATTACCTATGCAACGTTCTAGCGAAGGTATCTGGCAGCATTTAGAAATGGGATTTGATTGGGAAAATTGTTGGTATACCTATTCAATTCAGGGCCCAACTAATTCGGCTTTGTTCGAAGCATCCAAGTTTGAAATAGCGGATCCTTATGCCCATTATGTAGCAAATACCAATCATTATTTAGGGTTTTATAAGGCCTTAATCAAACGCCCTACCCCATTCGATTGGAGTGAAAGCACACAAGTTTTGTTCGAAAATCCTAGTGATCTAATCATTTATGAAGCTCATATAAAAGATTTGGTAGCACACCCTTCTGCAAAAACTGAAAATCAAGGAACCTACCTAGATTTTATTGAGGCTAGAAAAGGTGGTTTACATCATCTCAAGCAATTAGGGGTAAACGCTGTGGAGTTCTTACCCCTTCAGAAATTTGCGTATTATGAACCACCCTTTCAACAGCGAATTGAACGTGGTTTAAAGAACACATGGAACCCTACCTCTGTTAATTATTGGGGTTATATGACCTCATTTTTTCATGCTCCGGAAACTTTGTATGCTTCAGGGGCTAAAACGGACCCTATGGCCCTTATCGGGATAAATCCAAGAGCTGAGTATGAATTAAAATCTCTGATAAAAGCATGTCATCTGGAAGGTATTGCGGTGATTATGGATGTGGTGTATAATCATGCTTCCCAGTATGATTTAAATCCATTAAAATATTCCGATAAAGGTGGATATTATCGATTAGATCACCAGGGTAATTACCTTAATGATTCTTGGACAGGTAATGATTTAGATACAAACAAAGAAGCAACCAAAAATCTGATTTTTTCTTCGGTTAAACACTGGTTAACGGAATATAAAGTGGATGGATTTCGGTTCGATTTAGCCGGTATATTGGACTGGTCATGTATAGATGAGTTGACTGACATGGCCCGCTCTATCCACCCAGGAGTTATGCTAATTGCTGAGCCATGGGGTGGCGAATACAAACCAACTGGTTTTTCTGAGCGTAACTGGCCATCATGGAATGATAAATTACGAAATTCTTTTAAAGGCTACGATCCAATTAATCAAAGAGGAATATTGTTTGGTGAATGGCCTCAAGGTATACACCGATATACCATAGAAAATCTTTTTAGAGGTACTTTATTAGCAAAGGAACAGGGCTTGTTTCATCACTCATCACATTCGGTTAATTATGTGGAGAGTCATGATGGGTATACATTAGGTGATTTCATACGTACTGCACTAAAATATGATCGTCGTAACCATGAACAAGACCATCAACAAAAAGCAGAGCATGATATTGAAGGTGGGATCGAACAGGAAGTAATTCGTTTGCAAAAATTAGCTGGGTTTATGCTATTTGTAAGTCAAGGAATCTGTATGATACATGCGGGGCAGGAATGGGCAAAAAGTAAAGCGATAGCTTCCAATGATAACCAAGGTACAACCTACGATCATGATTCTTACAACAAAGATAGTGATGTGAATTACCTTAATTTTGATGATAAAGACCGTTCGATTGAGCTTTTCACTTATTATAAACGACTTATTGAAATTAGAAATGAAAATAAAGCCCTGAAAAATTCCGATGTCGAAGCTATTGAGTTCAAGGTCTATCAAGATCCATTACACATAACCTTCTCTATTGATTGTCATTCGGCTGATAGTCCATACTCCTATTTTATATCCGTTAACTGCAACAGAACCGAATCCCATGAAATTATTTTACCAGAGGGTAAATGGGAGGTATTAATAGCGGATAAACTTGTACCCGACGGAGAATATGTGGAGGCCTCCTATTTGGTACCCTATTCATCGGGTATACTACTTCGTCAAAAGCAGTAAATGGTAGATTACACACTTTTTATCAGAAATTTCTACATTGCAAGACAGCGCTTACTAAAGTATTTTCAGCACAATCATTTAAAATAGGAGTCTACATTGGCTATACAAACATCTACAGAAAGAGGATCCTGGAATTCTAGATTAGGTTTTATATTGGCTGCGGCTGGATCTGCAGTTGGATTAGGAAATATCTGGGGCTTCCCAACAAAAGTAGCTACTGAAGGTGGTGCCGCTTACTTAATCATTTATTTGTTATGTACTTTTTTAATTGGTTTTCCTGTAATGGTAGCTGAATTAAGCATAGGGCGAGCTTCTAGACGTAATCCCGTAGGAGCTTTTAGAGCCTTAAGTAGTAACAAATTTTTTCCTTTAGTTGGGTTATGGGGCGTCATTTGTGGAGTGATGATCCTCTCCTTTTATTCCGTTATCGCTGGTTGGGCATTTGGATATGCATTTGAAGAAATATTTTATTTCCTTGGATGGACTCAAATGGCTGATCTACTGACCGATACAGGAAACGGCTTGAAAAATGCCTTGTTGGCAGTCATATTCATGCTGGCTACCATTAAGATTATCACAGGCGGTGTAAGTGATGGTATTGAGAAGGCAACTAAGACCATGATGCCTCTCCTCATTGGGATTATCGTCATTATGATCCTTTACGTTCTCACCCAGGATGGTGCTATGGATGGGGTTAGAGAATATTTATTACCAGACTTTTCACGTATTACCACATATTTAATCTTTTCAGCGATGGGTCAAGCCTTCTTCTCTCTGTCTTTAGGAATGGGCGCGCTCATCACATACGGCTCTTATCTGAGTAAAAAGGAAAACATTCCTCAGGTAGCCGCTTATGTCACACTGGCTGATGTAGGAATTGCTTTTTTAGCAGGTTTACTCATCATACCAGCTATGTATGTAGCTAGAAGTGCTGGAATAGAAATTTTTGTGGGCGATCAACTTGCTTCTAGTACTGATTTGGTATTTCAGATTTTACCAGCTCTATTTCATACTATTGGGGGCTTTGTGGGGGTAATTCTAGGGGTTGTATTTTTCTTACTACTAAGCATAGCCGCACTCACATCCACCATTTCATTATTAGAAGTTCCCGTGTCTTATGTCATTGACGAACACCAAATGGAACGATCCAAAGCGGCGTGGTTAGTGGGACTGGGAGTAACCTTTATTTCAGTAATTATTGCCTTTCAGACTAGTTTAATCGGTAGTTTCAGTTATATTTTTAGCGACTTAGGCTTACCTATAGGGGGATTACTTATCTGTTTATTTATAATTTTTGTCTGGAAAAAAGAAGAAGCATTCAATGAGTTGGAACACGGCTTCCCTTCCATCAAACAAAGCTTATTTGCAAAAGTTTGGCCCGTTTTTCTATATGTAATTTGCCCTGCTGCTATAGCGTATAACATTATTATCAACTTCCTATAAACAGTTTAATTTGCTTAAAACTTGTTACTCAGGTTAAGTAGCTTTATTTTTGTATATCCATCAACTCAATACTATTAGATGTCCAAAGTATCGACTGCCGATTTCCGTAATGGAATGGTTTTAAATATGGATGGTGTGTTATATGCCATTACTGAATTTCAACACGTAAAACCCGGTAAAGGGCCAGCTTTCGTTAGGACTAAATTAAAAGGAATAGTTAACGACAAAAATATTGATAAAACATGGCGTTCTGGCGAAAAAACAGAAGCTGTCAGGGTAGAAACTAGAGAATATCAATACTTATATAACGATGGCGAGTCTTACTATTTCATGAACAATGCTAACTTTGAGCAAATTCCTGTTTTCCCTCATCAAGTAGAACGCAAAGAATTTCTAATCGAAGGACAGAACTGTACTATTTTGTTCAATGCAGATGATGAGCAAGTGCTTTATGCAGAACCTCCGGCTCATTTAGTATTAAAAGTAGAACAAACAGACCCAGGCGTTAAAGGTGACACTGCTCAAGGTGGGTCTAAGCCAGCAACATTAGAATCAGGCGCGGTGGTTAATGTGCCTTTATTTGTAAATGAAGGCGAGTTAATCAAAGTAGATACAAGAACTGGAACCTATTTAGAACGAGCTAAATAGAACGAATTACTGAACTAAGACTATATAAAACAACATAGTCAACAAATAAAATTCTTGGTAGTGCACGGATCTAATAATCTATTAGGTCGTTTTAGCTACCTCCTACATTAATTTAGAAAGAGCTAACTATTTATTATGGACTTAAAACTAGTAAAAAAGATAATAGACCTTATCGCAGCTAGCGATGTAAACGAAGTAGCCATCGAAGAAGGTGATTTCAAAATAAAAGTAAAAAAATTATCTGAAATATCTCAGGTCAGTTATACCCTGCCGATGAATGCTCAGGCTCCTCAATCAACCGCTCAGGCTCTCACTCAAAAAACAGAATCTTTGAACACGGAGGGTCCAACTTCTACTCCTGAAAATACCATTGAAGCACCGATTGTAGGTACCTTTTATCAAGCACCCTCGCCTGATTCTGACCCCTTTGTGAAAGAGGGTGATAAGGTTCAATCCGGTCAAACGCTTTGTATTATTGAGGCGATGAAGATTATGAATGAAATTGAATCAGACTGTTCTGGCACGATAACCGAAATATTAATTACAGATGGGACACCGGTGGAATTTGGTCAACCACTGTTTTCAATTTCTAAAGACTAGTTTACATGTTTAACAAAATCTTAATTGCGAATAGAGGTGAAATAGCCCTCCGTATAATTCGTACATGCAAAGAAATGGATATCCCGACGGTTGCCGTTTACTCGACTGCAGATAAAGACAGTTTACACGTTAAGTTTGCAGACGAAGCGGTGTGTATTGGGCCTGCTTCAAGTAAAGAAAGTTATTTGAAAATCCCCTCCATATTAGCTGCTGCAGAAATTACAAATGCAGATGCCATTCATCCAGGATATGGGTTTTTAGCAGAGAATGCAGAATTCTCTAGGATTTGTGGAGAGCACAATATTAAATTTATTGGTCCCTCACCCGAGTCTATTTCTTCCATGGGAGATAAGGCAGTAGCAAAAGCAACGATGATCAATAATAAGGTACCCGTTGTTCCAGGAAGTGATGGAGTTGTCACCAATTACGAAGACGCCAAAATGGTTTGTGACAAAATTGGCTTTCCTGTAATAATTAAAGCCTCTGCAGGTGGTGGTGGACGTGGGATGAGGGTGGTTTTGAATGCCTCTGAACTCCAAAAAAACTTCGAGATGTGTCGTAACGAAGCCGAAACAGTCTTCAATAATCCAGCTGTTTATATCGAGCGCTTTGTTCAAAATCCACATCATGTTGAAATTCAGGTTCTAGCCGATCAACACGGAAATGCTATTTCTCTCGGGGAAAGAGATTGTTCGTTACAACGTAGGCATCAAAAAATTTTGGAAGAAGCTCCCTCTCCACTTGTAACGCCAGCTCTGCGAGAAAAAATGGGACAAGCTGCTGTAAATGCTGTACTTTCAGTTCAATATGAGGGTGCGGGTACAGTAGAATTTCTGGTTGATGATGAACTCAACTTCTATTTCATGGAAATGAATACGAGAATACAAGTTGAGCACCCTGTGACCGAACAAATTACTGGATATGACCTGATCGGAGAACAAATTAAGGTGGCAGCTGGAAAGTCTATCGCCGATTTTCAAGTCAACTTGTCTGGTCACTCCATAGAATGTCGAATAAATGCAGAGGACCCTGAATTTAATTTTCGACCCTCTGCTGGTGAAATAACCGTCTTTCATCCACCAGGAGGGCAAGGCGTTCGACTAGATACCCATGTCTATTCAGGCTACCGGATTCCACCTTATTATGATTCAATGTTAGCAAAACTTATAGTTACTGCTAAGACAAGACCAGAGGCAATCATAAAGATGCGTAGAGCACTACAAGAGTTTATTATAGAGGGAGTCAAAACAACCATTGCCTATCACATACAATTAATGGACGATCCTAACTTCAATAAAGGGTCTGTTAGCACCAAATACTTAGAAACGTCTTTTACCTATAAAGCCGAACAAAACGCCTAATCATAAAATAATAGAACCATATGAGTACACCAAGTCATCTATTTTACACCAAGGATCATGAATGGATTCACATTCATGATGATGGTACAGCAACTATTGGCATAACTGATTTCGCTCAAGGCGAATTGGGAGATATTGTTTTTGTCGAGTTAAATGATGTGAGTGATGTATGTGAAAAAGAGGATACTTTTGGTACTGTTGAAGCAGTAAAAACAGTGTCCGATCTCTATGCTCCCTTAGATGGTGAAATTATTGAAATTAACGAAGCTCTTGAAGACGAACCTGAATTAGTGAATGACGATCCTTATGGTCAGGGTTGGATGATCAAAATTTCCATCTCGAATCCTGATCAAAAAGCCGAATTGTTAGATTCTGAAGCCTATCAAGCACTTATTTAAAAGCATGAGCCGCCACAATGAATGGATTTTAATTTTAGACTATGGGTCCCAACTCACCCAGCTCATAGCTAGGCGCCTTAGGGAACTCAAAATCTACTGTGAAATACACCCTTACAATTTCGATTTAGCTCAGGTTTTAACACCTCAACCCTCCGGTATAATTCTCTCTGGTGGCCCAATGAGTGTGAACGACGATGGTGCACCCCATCTTCAGCCTGAAATTTTAGAGTTTGACACTCCTATTTTAGGTATTTGTTATGGTCTTCAACTACTTTCCCACACTTTAAAACCCGGATCGGTTAGACGAGCAGAAAAAAGAGAATACGGACGAGCTCATTTGGTTATAAATGATGGACAAGACTTACTTAAAAATATTCCTCAGAACTCAGTTGTATGGATGTCACATGGAGATCAAATTCAAGAGGTAGAGTCAGATCTTGAGATCATAGCTCAGACTAAGAATGCTCATGTTGCTGCCATTAAGCATCGTTCTAAACCAATCTATGGAGTTCAATTTCATCCAGAAGTAGCACACACAGAATATGGAACTCAATTACTCTCTAATTTTGCACTTGATATCTGTAGGTTAGTTGGGGACTGGACTGCTTCTTCTTTTATTGAAGAACAAACCGAAGCCATTAGAAGTAAAGTTGGTGATGATAAGGTACTCTGCGCCTTGTCAGGTGGAGTAGATTCTACCGTAGTTGCAACGCTTCTGCACAAAGCAATAGGTGATCAATTATTATGTGTATTTGTAGATAATGGCTTATTGAGAAAAGATGAATTTGAAAGTGTTCTACGACTCTATAAAGAAGAACTTCATTTACCTGTGAAAGGAGTTGATGCATCAGAACTTTTTTTAGACCGATTAACAGGAGTTTCCGATCCTGAGAAAAAAAGAAAAATTATTGGTATAACCTTTATCGATGTTTTTGACCAAGAGGTGAAAAATATGGATGCCTTTAAATATTTAGCACAAGGTACCCTTTACCCCGATGTTATAGAGAGTGTTTCTTTTAAAGGACCTTCAGCCACCATTAAATCACATCATAACGTGGGAGGTTTACCTGATAAAATGAAACTTCAACTCATTGAACCAGTTCGTGAGTTATTTAAAGATGAGGTCCGTATAGTTGGTCGAGCTTTAGGCATTCCCAATCATTTTATCGACAGGCATCCTTTCCCTGGACCTGGCTTAGGAATACGTGTTGTTGGAGAACTTAGTCGTGAGAAGTTGCATATATTGCGTGAATCCGATGCAATTTTTATAGAAGCACTAGTTGAATCTGGTTTGTACAAGCAGACTTGGCAAGCACTAACGGTACTTCTACCAGTACAAAGTGTGGGTGTTATGGGCGATGAACGAACCTATGAGTACACCATTGCATTGAGAGCAGTAACCTCTACCGATGGTATGACCGCAGATTGGGCACACTTACCTTATGAGTTTTTAGCAGAAGTTTCGAATCGCATTATCAATGAAGTTAACGGAGTTAACCGAGTGGTCTATGATATCAGTTCCAAACCACCTGCTACTATTGAATGGGAATAATGGATTAGAAAGGAAAATGGGTTTAACTATGAACCAATCGGTTGTTTATTTATTACTGGTTGTACTTTCATCTGTGTTAGTGACGGTTTTATCACTTGAACCAGTTGATGCTCAAACAGTACCATCACTATCTCAGAATCAGGAATTACTATCTCTTTATGAACAGGGTTTAGATAGTGTTATTATACAGCAATATTCTTCTCCAGTTACCGATGCAGAATATTATTACCTCGCTAGTAGTTATGTACGTTTAGGTCAGTACAACCAAGCCCTAATTCTCCTATCAACGTTGATCAACGCTTCGAATTCTGAGCAGTCCCTTTGGTGGAGTGCCGAGGCTAGCTTAGCCCAGTCTAGGCTACTATTCTATCTCGGTAATTATGCTAGCGCTTTAGAGCAGGCATTTGATTTATCCACTTGTTATACATCGACCCCAGATCAGAAACGCAGAGCTTCTATGTTTCTGGATGATATTTTAGAATTCTTGAGTTCTTCATCTTTAGCCCAACTATTCACTAATCATTATCCGTTTGAGCTTAAAGCCAGTATACTCGAAGAGCTTATGTATGTTATACCTTATGAGCTTGCCAATACTTTTTATTCAGAGTTACAGCAACTGGCTTTAGCGTCAGGCGAGAGTAAGAACCGGACTCTAAGTAGAATTGAACGACAATTATCCACACCAATTCAATACCGAAGTAGATATAATCCGTCTAAACAGTTTGGTGCACCAGATGGGTTTCATTATCGTTTAGGAGTACTCTTACCCACCTATTCATTGGAAGACGCTAGATACGCCGTAGTTCAAGATTTATACAAAGGTATGTCCTTTGCAGCAGAAGAATTCAATGCCAACACACCAGATGCAAAGATGTTCCTTATCTACAAATCGACCACTGATACCCTCTCAGCGGTCAAGCAGATAGATACTGAATACTCAGAAGGTGAACATTTTGCTCATACCCAAATTTCTTCCTTAGTTATAGGTGATCGGGTGAATGCAATTATTGGTCCACTGTTCTCAAACGAAGCTCCTCTATATGCCCCATTGGCAGAAAAATTTGAGATTCCACTATTTTTACCCCTAGCCAATGCCGATAGTCTAGATCTTCACAATAACTATATGTTTCAAGTCAATCCTAGTTTTAGTTCTCAGGGGGCTATTTTAGCCAGATACGCTGTAGAAACCCTTGGCTACGATACACTAGGTATTCTGGCAGAAAAAGGGAGCTTAGGTGAAGCAGCAGCCCACTCCTTTCTCAGAGAGTCAGAGCGACTAGGAGCTTTTGTAGCCTACGACTTTATAGAAAATCTAGAAGAACGTGGGTACGGAATTACAGATTTTACTCAATATTTCACCACCGATACCTTAGATAGCGTAACCATAATTGACGCTGTTTACGTCCCATTTACAGGGACTATTGCTCAAACTCTTATCGAATCCCTACTTACAGACTTAGTAGCTATGCAAAGTACCATAGATATTTTAGGGTCAGAAGAATGGGGTGCTGTAAACATTAATAGCACTAGACTACCAGAAACTGATGTATATTTCAGTAGAGGGTACGCCGTTGACACTACACAAACCAAGACCCGACAATTTACCACATCATACGAAATTCGCTTTGGTAGCTCACCCACCAATTTTAGTTATATAGGTTACGATGTAGCGCATTATGTTATGCGCGAACTGTACGCAGTTAAAAATGCTAAGGCCTTAAAAAATCGTATAAAAACTTCTTCACCCTATAAAGGACACGCTTTCACAATCGATTTCCGCAACACCCACATAAATTCATCCGTCTTTATCCAGCATATTCCCTCTTTATCTACCCAAAATGAGGACAAATAGCTCTACTATGGTGTTGATTGTTCTCGTTGCTTTTTGATTCGATACTGCTCTTGAATCCAGTCTCTCCATATCTTACTCGCCTTCTGATGATCCTCATAACTGGTAGTAAAGGTATGAGTGCCTTCAGGACTCGCTACCATATACAGGTAGCCATGACGTTCCGGCCGAGCCGCTGCCTCCAAACTAGTATAGGATGGATTAGTGATAGGTCCCGGAGGTAGGCCATTAATTCGATACGTATTGTATGGATGCTCGAAACTGTAGTCTCTGTACAACAATCTTCTCCGTTCGCCCAACGCAAAATTTACTGTTGGATCTGCTTGTAACCTCATATTACTATTCAATCGATTCCAATAAAGCCCCCCTATCCTTTTCTTCTCCTCCTCAAATTTATACTCCCATTCAATGATCGAGGCCATAATTATCACCTCCTCCCATCGGGTTGATGTGAACGGCTCCCCCTCAATCAAGGTAGATAACTTTTTAGTATTCTCCTTAATTAGCCGACCAATGATCGTTTTTGGCTGATCTGTCCAATACACTAGGTACGTTTCTGGATACAATTGCCCAACTACTCGGTCAGTATCAGAATTAACCGTAGCTAACCAGGTACTATCGTTAAGAGCCTCGAAAAAATCATCCTGTTGATAGATGCTCTGCTTTTCGAATTGCTGAACTATTGATTGAATATTCTGCCCAGGTAGTACAGTCAATGTTATAGGATCTTGCAAACCCCTTCCAAGTTTTTCTAACAATTTATCCAACGAACCATTATTGTTTATTCGGTAATGACCTCTCGGCACTGATCTCCAGCCCGATAAACGTCTAGCCCAATCAAAGACTTCAGGGTCTATGGTTAAGCCCTTTTTTGACAATGTGCTAAATATACTATCCATTGGTTGTGAGCGCTCAATATATAATGATATATCATCTTCAGTAGAAAGTGATTCTTCGATGAAACTATCTGAGTTTAGTAGATAATTTCTAGGTGTGAACACCAATAAAAAGGAAGCGAAAAAAAATATTAACTGAAGTACAAAGGAGTTCATAAGTTGTTCGATTTATACGATGAATGAGTTCAAATGGAAATGGACTGTAGAACGATATCAAGATAATCTACATAATTTATCTAATGAGATTTTTCTCCTTAGCTTTTTGAAATACATCAATCAGAAAAAGTATGTGATCGGCTAAGTTGGTTCCGATGAGTTCCACTCCTTTATATACATCGTCACGTGAAATATTCGCAGCAAAATTTGGAGTTTTTAACTTTTTTGTAACCGATTTAACCTTCATTCCTTCATAACCTGTGGGTCGCAATAAAGACACCGCATGTATAAATCCAGATAACTCATCACAAGCAAATAAATAGCAATCCATTTCCGACTCAGCTATTATACCCGTTTGCTCTGGGGCATGAGCTAAAATAGCATGTTTTATCTCATCGGTAACCTCAACTTTAGGGAATATGTACTCTACCGCATAGTTTGGGTGCTGATCTGGATAGGCTTCCCAATCGATATCATGTAATAAACCACACAACCACCAATCGTGAATGCTTTTCTCGTCTTTCTCTTGTTTTTGGGCATATGCCTGCATAGCTATCGCAACCATATGTGAATGATTTATCAGAGAATTTGTTGTTATGTATTCACGAAGTAATAGCTTAGCAGATTCTTTTTCCATAACGACCTTCGGATGTTAGTTGATGGTTTATATAATCGATTAAGTATCTTTAATGGTTAAGACTATGATATACCACAATATAATGGTGAATAAAATAAAAAAGTCCTTCAAACAAGTAACTATTGAAGATCAAATATGAATAAGTCAACCATATCATTTGATAAATGCATGTTTAGAGTACATTTTGCAATAATCATTGTCTTATCCGGCTTATTAAGTCTACAGTGTATGACAAATATCGAAGAAATTACTGGTGAACAAGTACAAAATGTATCCTTTCAAGCTGAGGTTCAGCCTATATTACAGCAATATTGTGTCTCTTGTCATGGTAATATTGCGGGAATAAATTTACAGAGCTATGATGCAGTTATGAATAATAATGGCAATAATTGGAAGGAAAAGGTCGTGGTTCAAGGGGACGCAGAAAATAGCGGTTTATATGATGTATTGTTAGAACGTCCGCAATTTCAGCTTCAGCAAATGCCTATTGGGGGACCTTATTTAACGGGTGACGAAATAGAAATCATTAAAACATGGATCAATGAAGGTGCTAAAAACAATTAAATCGAGCGCTAGCTGGTACCTCGCATGGGTTATTATACTTGTATGCTTACCAATTCCACTTTTGGCGCAAAGCTACTATGCTGAAAACGGCACGGCTAATTTCACCTCTAGTGTTCCCTTATATGAATTTACGGGTACAAGTAAGCAGCTGACTGGGCTTATCAACTTGACCGATAATTCGGTTGATTTTTATTTGGATTTGGAGACCTTGGATAGTGGTATAAAAAAACGTGATAAAGACATGAGGTTAACACTCGAAACAAAGAAATTTCCCTTTGCTGAATTCTATGGAAGCCTTTTGGATAGTGTAGATCTAATAAATTTGAATCCACAAATGATCAGAACCCGTGGTAATTTTAGCATTCACGGAGTAACCCGGGAGATTGATGTAGAGGGTGAAATTACCGTTGAACAGAATGCCCTATATCTAAGAGCCAGTTGGAAGATTCGTTTGGAGGATTTTTATATAGTACCTCCCTCCTTGTTATTAGTTAAAGTCGACCAAATCCAAAAAATATCAATCGATATACGGCTAGAAAAACAATAAATGAATGCTATTTTAACCCTGTTTCATCCTCATATGATATGAAATCAATTTTTTTCACCTTACTTTTACTACTAATAGTAGAATCAACACAAGCTCAAATGGAACGGAAGCGTTCGATTGAGAATCTACCCAATCCTGAACTTTTCCTTAGTACCTCATTGGTAACAGCTCAAACCGTTAATATTGTTCCTAAGGGGGAAATACAAAGTGCCATATCGCATTCATTTGGGAGTATTCGTAGTGGTTGGGGTGATTTGTTTGGTCTAGATAATAATGCAGCGGTTCACCTTGGCTTAGATGTTGGTATTGCACAGAATTTTAGTCTTGGAATTGGCAGAACAAGCGTAGATGATGTGTTTGATCTGCGTTTCAAATGGATGCCCTATCGACAAAATAGTTCAAATAGCCGACCAGTGAGTGTTGGATTTTACCTGAATACTGCGCTCGAAACATTGGAAGAACGTCGGTTTAACTATAGCTTCACCGAACGGCTTAGCTATCACAGTAGCCTAATGGTTGCACGTCAATTTGGTCGAAAAATTACACTTCAATTAAGTCCTTCTTTGTCTCATTTTAACACACTTTTATCACAGGATAATAACTCTCTTCAACACACCGTGTTTAGTACCTTATTTTTGGGAAGATTGCAAATAAATGAAAGGAATTCACTTTCATTTGAGACCGTGCCTATACTTTCTGATCCAGAAGCCATACATCATTGGGCCTTTAGTTACGAGATTGAGACAGGTGGACATGTGTTCCAATTATTCTTACAATCAGGTTATCTTTTTACGGAACAATACATAATAAAACAGACCTCAGATTCCTTCTGGGATGGCGATATACGTTTAGGTTTTGCCATCCACCGGGTGTTTCAATTGAAGAAAAATAAATGAGGATATATTCCTTTGTGAACAACCAAGAAATGAATAATTGCAGGTGATTTCATTCGTTAAGAAATTACTTATAAGAGCTATTTGTGTTGTTTTAGTTGGGTATACATCAACCAAGGCAGATGCGCAGGAGACAATAACCAGCTCGAGCATAGCTGAAATCCAAAGCCCAAAGAATCATATTTTTTTTGTAGGATATTCGCACTCCCCAACCTCGTACATTTTTTTGGGTAAAACTTCCTATTCTTCTTCACAGAGAGCAAGTATTGGTTATATATCGCCCTATACTCATCGCATTTCTGGTGGCTTCTTAAATTTCAGCGCACGTCTTCACTTCATCGTAGAGTACACTTATTCCAAGCGCGATACCGGTGGAAGCTTGGATACTATCCGAGGCTGGTCTTTAGATCCCTTCGGTTTAAGTTCAACTGTTCAACTTAACAAAAAAACTCACCTGCGAAATACGATTTATGGCGGATTTACTATTATGCCTTATACTTTTCCAACGGACAAAGGTCGCCGATTAAATTTCAATTTTGAGTTGCAATCCACTATTGAGCAAGCATTAGGAAAACATTATGTGCTTTCGTTTGGGGGAGCTTTCCATCATATTTCAAATGCACAAACTGGGGAGCAAAACCCTGGCATAGACTCTATATACATATTGTTAAGATTATCTTATCTTATCGATTAATTGTAAATCATGATACTAGATCCCTTTAAATTATGTCCATCCAAGCAAATATTCATACCTCTAAAGGCATTATTCATCTCGAATTATTTGCCGATCAAACTCCAAAAACCGTGGCTAATTTCGTTAATCTGAGTCTACGTGGTTTTTATGATGGCTTAAATTTCCACAGAGTAATTCCTGATTTTATGATTCAAGGTGGCTGCCCTCTGGGCTCTGGTGTAGGAGGTCCTGGTTATCGCTTTGAAGACGAATTTGTGCCTACATTACGTCATAGTGAGCATGGTAAATTATCCATGGCAAATGCAGGTCCGGGTACAAATGGGAGTCAGTTTTTTATTACACATGTGGCAACACCTTGGCTAGATGACCGTCATTCTATCTTTGGTCAAGTTGTTAGTTCAGAAGACCAAGAAGTTGTAAACAGCATACAACAAGGTGATACCATCGAGAAAGTCGAAATAATTGGATCCACCGATGAACTTCTTTCACAAGTAAAGGAAGTGACCATGTGGAATGAGTTACTGGATGAAGATTGATCTAGATAACATTCCTGAAGAAAAGGGATTTCGAAGACATATACATGTAATTATATTCGGTTCGGATACCCTTGCAGGTAAATTATTCGACATTGTTTTAATTGCAGCTATAGCACTTAGTGTGGCTGTGGTAATGTTGGATAGCATTGGGAGTATCAGGGTAATTTTCGGTGATTTACTATTGAAATTAGAGTGGTTCTTTACCCTCCTTTTTAGTGTGGAATATCTTCTTAGGATTGCTACGGTAAAAAAAGTTAAGCAATATGTGTTTAGCTTTTATGGGATTATTGATTTCCTTGCCATTCTACCTACCTATTTGAGCATTCTTATACCAGGTACGCAGTATCTCATAGCTATACGAGTTCTTCGAATACTGCGAGTATTCCGAATTTTAAAGCTAGCTCATTATTTATCGGAGGCTAATTTTATTAGCAAGGCCTTATGGCAAAGTAGAAGGAAAATTCTCGTTTTTCTGTTTGCTGTTGTGATAATATGTGTCTTTGCAGGATCCATTATGTATGTGGTTGAGGGTCCGGAAAATGGCTTTAGTAACATTCCAATTTCCATATATTGGGCTATTGTTACCCTTTCAACAGTAGGTTTTGGAGACATAACCCCTATAACACCGCTCGGTCAATTTATTTCTGCCATAATTATGATAATGGGCTACGGTATTATAGCGGTACCCACTGGGATTGTAACCTATGAGATGACCAAAAGCACTCGTAAGCTACACAGTTGTGTAGAATGTGGTAAGCAAAACCATGAGAAGGATGCATTGTTTTGCAAACACTGCGGTAAAGAACTGTGAATAAGATAATTAGACGGTTACCCATGAGTAGTCTCTATATCAATACATGGAGGATAAATGGCATAGGCAAAATACTAATTAATTCACCTACCGCTATTTAATCTCGTCGATGGCGAATAACCAATTTTCAATCTATACAGGCCCCAGCCTTAATACACTTAATGAGGGTTCTGTAGATGACCTAGCCTGGTATTCCATGTGGAGCTCATCTATAAAAAGTGCAAACTATCTAGTATGGGTTGGATGTAACATCGGTGTGCAACTATTTAAGCAAGATGCAGTTGAACGAGTGAACTTTCCCTTAGAGCGTAATTTCTAAGTCTTACGCATGGTCTTGTTAAAGAATCTTGCTACGAAAATCTTTCGACTCTAAGCTTTATGGGGCCAAATTTTATTATGTACCAATCGAACCAGTAGCAAGGCTATGCCCCACTGTACTAGGATTGTGGCTAATGAGTATGGGCTTAGTGGGTTAAACCAATCATCCGGAGCGTATTCAGCAACACTTAAATACATCCACCATCCAAGTAAGGTGATTACTTCAATTGGTACTACATAGGTAATGACAATGTCCCACCATTTACCTAATGGTTTAGTTTCCCCTGGTTGATGTACTAATTTTTCTCGGAACCTTGTTGCGCCATATTGAATAACGGCATAAGAGATAAACGCCCCTGAAACCATAAGACCAACCCCCCAAACAAAATCTTGATTCCCAAAAAAAGTAAGATTCAAAGCGGATGGTAGTCCAAACACAAAACCAGCTGTACCAGTTAAGATGGTTGCTTTTTTACGGGTAAAACCTGCATCTACAGCAACTTTGACGACCAACTCAATCATAGACAAGAGAGAGCTAAATGCAGCAAAACTTAGGCCTAGAAAAAATAAAATAGAGAAAATATCGCCACCAGACATATTTGCGAATAACTGAGGCATCCATATAAATGTAAGACCCGTGCCTGCTGGTCCCGAATTCTGCATTATTTTTAAAATTTCAGCATTTGACATAGTATTTCCCAAGGTTCCAAAAACCGTGGAGAAAATAATTATTGCAGCCACTAATGAGATAATATTATTCCCAATACCCGTCTGGAACGCACTGACAGTAATCCGATCATGGGTTCGCATATAGGCGGCATAGGTAAGAATTAACCCCCATGCTGCGCCCGTATCCCATGCATTTTGAGTAAGTGCTTCAAGCCAAATTCTTGGCTCTGTTAACGTATTCCAATCTGGGGTGAATAAATATCGAATACCCTCCCAGGAACCTGGTAAACTTATAGCCTTAACCAACGAAATTAATAAAATGGTAAAAAGTAGTGGGATTAATATTTTGTTCACCTTCTCTATAGATGATATACCTTTGATAACTACCCAAGAACCTAGTAGCATTACTATTCCGTGAGTAAATACAGGTATTCCCTGTGCATGAAAAGAATTCCAAACACCCATCGCTTGCTCATAATTGTTAGGTAGTCCAGATTGAAGCGACTGTGATAAATAATACAAACACCAACCGGCCACCACACTATAGTAAAACATGATGGCGGTGGCGACAAGACCTATGAAAGCACCCATCCAAGCCTTATTTTTACCTGCTATTGCTACATAGGATCCAACAATACCTCTACGCCCTGTCTTACCAATTCCATATTCAGCAATAATGAGCGGTATAGACCAGAGAAATAAAAAGCTTATCCAGGCCACTAAAAAAGCACCCGCTCCAGTTTCACCTCCATTTTGAGCCGCTATTCTTGGGAAGCGCCATATATTGCCTGTTCCAATGGCGATTCCTAGTACACTAAGTATTAGACCCCATTTAGTTGAAAATCGCTGTTTTTTTTTAGATTTCCCTTCTATTTTTTGCATCTATTTTTCGGTCTTTGATAAGAAATTTTTATAAGACTGTAGTATCTTAAATTATGTCAATTAGCCTTGTTCTATTTTGATTCAAACAACGCTATCCCTATCATTAGGGGTACGTATATTAGGTTGCGACAATCTATTTTTATATGGCACCAATTTCAATCATCATTGCTGTAAGATTATACTAAATGTTTGACTCACATCAGAAAACAAATAAGTGGCTTGCTCTAGCTATCTTTTTCATCACCCTTATTATATATAGCTTAACCATGGCTCCTACAGCTAGTTTTTGGGATGCAGGGGAATTCATTGCGGTGGCACATGGGCTCCAAGTAAATCACCCACCGGGGGCTCCCTTTTACTCAATCTTAGGCCGGCTTTTCTCTATGTTTATGCCCACAGAGTACGTAGCCGTAAGCATTAACTTTATGAGTGTACTTTCCTCAGCAATTACAGTTATGCTACTTTACCTAACAGTTGTTAGGCTTATCCGCGAGTTTAAACCAAATGTCAATGAATGGACATCAGGGGAAAAAATAGCCCATTATGGAGGAGCATTAATTGGCAGTTTAACCTTTGCAGTTACCGATACATTCTGGTTTAATGCGGTAGAAGCTGAGGTATATGCAATGTCTATGTTTTTTACTGCTATTGTAGTGTGGTTAGCTCTCAAATGGTCCGAGCATTATGAAAAGCCGCACAGTGAACGTTGGCTGGTACTCATTGCATATATGTTTGGATTGGCTATTGGTGTTCACCTTCTTAATCTACTAGCAATATTTTTTGTAGCACTCATCGTATACTTCAAAGTGAAGGATACCATCGAGATAAAAAGTTTCGGCGTAATGGGGATAATTGCAGTCTTTTCATTCTTCTTGGTATATCCCATAACCATTCAAAAACTTCCAGATTGGGCGTCTAAAATTAATGATGCATCCTACGGGTTAATTGGTCCGTTTACCTTCATATTCATACTAATAGGTTTGTTGGTATATGGGATTTACTTCACTCAGAAACATAAGCATCGACTTGCCAACATAGCCCTAATTAGTTATGTGATGATTATAATAGGGTATTCATCGTACTCTGTTATTATGATACGATCTATTGCTGACCCCCCTGTAGACGAGAATGACCCAGAAACTATGGAAGATTTTGTGAGCTACTTAAAACGTGAGCAATATGGAGATACCCCAATACTCAAGGGGAATTCCTATGATGCTGCAACTGGGCAGATTAATACACAAAAAGAAGTCTGGCTTCCTCGTAGACATTCACAGGCACCTAACCACTTATCTTATTATGCTCGATATGACAGTGATTTTGAGTACTTTTGGGACTACCAAGTGCGTCATATGTACCTACGTTATTTCAATTGGAATTTCGTAGGAAGAGTAGCTGATATTCAAGATACTGGTTGGCAATCAGGGTTTGAAAGAGAAAATTACCCAGAAAACCGAGCCAGTAATGCGTATTATTTTATCCCGCTTCTACTCGGACTTATAGGGGTCTTATATCATTTTAAAGCAGATAGAAATCGAGCGTTAGCAGTACTTGTTCTATTCATTGTAACAGGTCTAGCTATTATTGTGTTTTTGAACCAACCCCCCTATCAACCGAGGGAAAGAGATTACGCATATGTAGGCTCCTTTTTTGCATTTGCTATTTGGATAGGATTAGGAAGTGCTGGCTTACTCGAATTCATACAAAACAAGTTAAAGAACACACCCGTAAGTTTAACAGCCTTGGTTATACTACTTCTTGCATCCCCCGTTTGGATGGCGTCGCAGAATTGGGATGATCATGATCGTAGCAATCGATATGTTGCTCCAGATTATGCTAAAAATCTGTTGAATTCATTAGCTCCAAACGCGATAGTATTTACTAATGGGGATAATGATACCTTCCCTCTTTGGTATGCACAAGAAGTAGAGGGAGTTCGTACCGATGTAAGAATTGTTTGCCTAAGTTTATTAAATACGGATTGGTATATAAAACAACTTAAAAATCAGTGGTCACACGAATCAGCTCCATTACCCTTTAGTTATACGGACCTGCAGGTTGACCAGATTACCTCACGCATTGACCGATGGGAACCAAAAACGATCACCATACCTGTGAACAAAGAGGCATTAATAACAGCCTTCTCAGAGGATCAGAAATATAAAGAAGCTATAGGAGTACAGCCAGATACTAGTTTGCAAATACTAAAAACAGGCGTTGATTTTGAGATACCTGTAGAAGAGTTAGATGATGAATTAAGTTGGCGCGTGGAAGGCCGCTTGTACGGGCGCGATCAGCAAGGAAATGGTATTTACTATATGCAAGTTCAAGATTTGATGATTATTGATTTACTTCAATCCAACAATTGGTTACGTCCCATTTATTTTGCAAATACGGTTTCATCATCCAGTATGTTAGATCTTCAACCCTACTTCAGAACGGAAGGAAAAGCCTACCGTGTCATACCCAAGCGGTTTAATTCAAGAACCATGGGATATATTGATCCTGCTATTCATGCTAAGCGCCTACACAATTTTTCGTTTACTAAATGGAATAATCCAGATGCCTATTTTGATGAGAATATTCGTCGAATGCTAAGTAATTATCGGTATACTTTTTTACAGTTATCTGAACGCTATCAAGAGCTAAATGAACTAGATTCTGCTCGGTATTGGTTAGATTTTTCTGAGCAAAACATACCATTCAGACCAGATGAAGAGAGCTATAATATTCAGTCTTTATTCGCTATTAATTATCTCAAGTTAAATGCTCAGGATCAGGCTGCAGCCATAGCAAAAAGGATTAAACCTATTATTAATAGAGAGTTCATCAACGATTTTGAAGTTTTTAAACGGTACCAACAAGAATTTGATGAATTGAATAATGAATTCGAAACCTCTAGAAGATCCGGTGATGTCAAAAAACAGCGTGATTTAAGGACAAGTGTTCAGGCTGCTTACAACGAAACGCAACGACTTGGCGAGCAAATTGTACAGATACGACAGTACCTAGTAATTGCTCAGTATTTACTCTACGAGTCTGGTAATGAAAATGAAGCATCTGAGTTATCACTAGAGGTAAATTCCCTTCTACTAGGAACTCCATTCCCTACCCTACCACTTAGCAAGGAAGAAAGTGATCAAGAGGTACGTAGGTATGGGATATTGTAAACTAGATCATGCTAAGTAATTAAAATACAGGAACTACAAAGAAAGATAGATTAGACTCGAGAGTATCATTTTTTCATAATTTAATTTATACTACCTCAACTTAAGTGGTGAACTATCACTCATCCTATATGATACATACATTCACAGCTGAAAATATTGAAACTATTACTAAGGTTTTGGGCACACAAGCAAAACCCTTGGGTGATGATGTTTTTCGATTAGAACTTACTCATACAGAAACAGACAGAAAATTAGCTCTTGAAATACACCTTGGTTTACTTGTTCAAGGTGAATCGATGAATATGGTTTCCGTATATGCAAGTAACACCTTTCTCCAGCTACATAATTGCACGGCATTTGTAGCAAGTGATATTTTACATCAAGTCACATTTTTTGGCACATCAGGAAGTAAAACGTCCGGTTTAATCATTGAAAGAGAAGCAGGATGTAGTTTATATGCCAATGTGGACGAAGTAATTAAATCTGGAGACTTTACTCAACTTCCAGAAGACTTGATGATGTGTGGTATAGCCTTGTCCCTAACAGAGTCAATGGATGATGATTTCAGCTTTGAGGACTAGCTGTTAACTCCTCAAGTGTATGCCTAATCCAAATAATTTTCAGCTTTTCAATACCACAAAACTGGATTTTACTGTTGCTGAAAGTACCATTAATAAGGTAATAAAGTTATTTACACAACGACATTCATGCACCATCGAATTCGTTGAGATTGTTCTTGTCGATGAGGAAGAAATAAGACGTATTAATCGTGAGTATCTTCAAAAGGACTATGTAACCGATGTTATCAGTTTTCATTATCATGATTCTAATGAAACCAAGTATACACTCATTACTCCTGCGTTAGAGGGTACTATGTACTGTTGTTTGCCAAGGATTATCGAACAATCTACAGAGTTAGACGTAGACGTTAGTACAGAGTGTCTACGAATTGTGGTTCACGGTTTATTACATATCCTTGGTTATGAGGATTCAACGGTGAAACAGAAAGAAACAATGACCAAAGAAGAGGAAGCGATCATCCAACAGATAACCATCTAGTTTTCTTGGTAAGTACGTGCTGTTACATTTTTTTGAACAATTAAGCCAGAGTGTTGGGCGATATTGGAAAAAATATTCCAAGTCAAACGAATGGACTCACCTCTCTTCTAGTGACCAAGAACTACCAATTCAGGGCTCACAAAAAAATCATACTGGATTAAAAAAAATATTACTCACACAAGGACTTAGCTGGTATCCACTTTTTGTATTAGTTGTCTTTGTTGTAAGTTATTTTTGGGATTTCACAACTCAAGAAATCATATTACTGAATACGTCTTATTCATTAGAACATTTACTTAGAATTTTAAGCGTAAGTGGTTTAATAGGGTACGCTACTAATTGGTTAGCCATTTCCATGCTCTTCAAACCAGTTCATAAACGACCTATCTTGGGTCAAGGACTTATACCCCGTCAAAAAAATAGAATAGCTGACCGATTAGCAAAAACTATTTCTTCCGAACTTTTACATCCTGAGCTCATTAGTGAATATGTCCATCGTTCCGCTATCATTCAATACTACAGAGAACTATGGGTACTTCGTTCAAAGAATATATTGTCAGACAATTCTTTTAGATCAGAAGTTCAACAGATTATTTTAAAATTGTTCGTTCGAATTCTAAATAAGGATGAATTTAGAATGAGTATTGCCTCAACCATTGAGTCCGAGGTTAACCGAAAAGTAGAAAACCGAACTTTAGATCGTATTGCATTAAAAACCTACACCATTATTAAAGGGGCTAATGTTCAGGAATTAGTCAATGAAGCACTCATCGAATTACCCGTTGAACTAGAACGTCAAATCGAACAATTAGATGGTCTATTTGACAAATTACCAGCTCTAATAGATGAGCACGTTGGGGCCATAGAGACACAAATCACAAATTGGATACATGAACTCATCAACCGGTTAGACATTTACCAATTTATTGCAAAACATTTGAAAGAGTATGATGAATCTAAAATCGAAGCTTTAATTCGAACTTCAACCAATGAAGAATTACGGTACATTCAACAGCTTGGAGCTGTGATAGGTACGATTGGTGGGTTAGTGATATGGAACCCAGTTTTTAGCATAATTTCCATCGTAATACTATTACTAAGCTTGTATCTTTTAGATATGCTTCTATATAAAACTCAAAAATAATTAGACTTATGTCCTACTTAAAATACGGATGCCTATTATTAGGCAGTGTTATTTTTTTTCATGGTTGTAGCACAAATAGAGCCATCACAAATAATGATCAAATAGCTAGCAATGCGGTAGATACCGAACAGCACTCTGACAGCACTGCTAAACAAAATATAGTGACTGCAGCTAAACCCATTGAAGGTTGGCATTTGTTGGGAGCTATTACCGCAATGGAAGCATCCACTAATAAATGGACTAACCAAGGTATTGCGCTCCATCAAGCTTATTCTTTGCTAGATTCGACCGCACGGAGTCCAAAAAAAGTTGTGGTGGCAATCATCGATTCAGGCTCCGATATTGATCATGAAGACCTTAAGGATAATATTTGGATCAATAATGATGAAATAGTTGGAAATATGCTGGATGATGATGCTAATGGATATGTAGATGATGTGTTTGGGTGGAATTTTATAGGAGGTCAAGATTCGAGCCATGTTAATTATGATACCTACGAGTTAACTAGGTTATATGTGAAGGGGCTTGAGCTGTTTTCTTCTTTTGATACTTTGACCAATATTCCAGACTCATTAAACGATGAGTATCTACAATTCAAAGAAATAGAAAAAGAATTTGAAGCGGAGCGCATTTCCCTAGAGTCAGAACTGATTCAAATAAAACAACTTCAGCAAAATGTCGAGAGTATCTTATTCTTTTTGGGTGAATCATCCCTTGATTCGGTAGATGTGAATAAATATCTAAGTAAAGAAATAGAGCCATCTATGCAGATGCAGGAAGCTATAAGTTTTGTTGCATTGTTACAGGATAATGGTATTAATGAGCGACTTATTGAGGATTACATCGAACAGATTGGTGTACAGTTAGAATACGGGTACAATATATCCTTTGACCCACGTAGTATCGTTGGTGATGACTACGAGGATCTGGATAATCGTTCTTATGGCAATTCCGACGTTAAAGGTCCCGATTATGATCATGGCACTCATGTTGCAGGAATTATAGCAGCCAACCAGGATAATAACATTGGAACAAATGGGATAACACAAGCGGAATTGTTGATCATACGTGCTGTTCCAAATGGAGATGAACGCGATAAAGATGTGGCAAATGCTATACGATATGCAGTAGATAATGGCGCAGATGTCATTAACATGAGTTTTGGTAAATCATATTCACCCGAATTATTTTATGTTCAACAAGCAATAGAATATGCGACACAAAATGAAGTCCTTATGGTTCATGCTGCTGGAAATGATGGGGCTAATTTAGATAGTATTGCTAATTACCCTAGCCCTATAATTAGCGATGGCTCATCTAGCCCATACCTAATTACGGTCGGAGCTTCTGGTTGGCAGGGTGTTAATGAACTAGCTGCCTCCTTTAGTAATTATGGGAGGTCTACAGTTGATCTGTTTGCACCTGGTGTAGATATTTATTCAACTATGCCAAACCAACAGTATGAGTTAAGTAATGGTACCAGCATGGCCGCTCCTATGGTATCAGGCGTAATTGCACTTTTAATGCAATATTTCCCTGAATATTCCCCTCTTGAAATAAAAGAAATTATCGTTTCATCTGTAATAAAAACAGATAAAAAAATCATGCTTCCTGGTCAAAGTACAGATGCGCAATATGTTCCCTTTGTCAACTTATCAAAACATGGCGGTATTATTAATGCTTACAGAGCGGTTAGGGAAGCACTTAATGGATTAGAGAATTAAATGAAATTATCCACCGAAGAACTGTTTATTCGGCATGCAAAAGCAGATAAACCGAGCCTGTTATCTAAATCGATCATATGTCTTCATAATATCCGAAGTGCCTATAACGTCGGAGCTGTATTTAGAAATGCGGATGCATTTGGTATACAGCAGGTATTTCTTTCAGGCTTTACCCCTACTCCTGAAAGCAATATTGAAGTTTCGAAGACAGCCATTGGGGCTGAAAATCAGGTTCTATGGAGCTATTTTGTACATTGGAGCGCTTGTAAAGAAAAACTTCAGAAGAGTGAATCTCAAATATTTGCGGTAGAACAGACTAAAAAATCTAAACCACTCACCGAATTTGATTTTAACGAAGTTCTAATTCCAAGCATGGCTTTTGTGTTTGGCAATGAAGTTAAAGGCTTAGACGATGAAGTATTAGATTCAGCTGATCATCACTTGATTATACCTCAGTTTGGTACTAAACATTCACTAAATATATCAGTAGCTACAGGCGTTGTGATGTACGATTTGTTGTGCAAATCTATTTAGCAGCAGATGTATTAGGGACGCACTGAATAAAGGCTATCAGATTCAAAAGTTCTGCCCATTGCTCTGAATTGACGCACAAATGGTAGTTTTTTACTAACAGAAGGTGCAAACTGAGAATATTCAATCATAAATAGCCTAGAAGTTGATTCATCATAGTAGGTAAAGTTGACAAATGGTCCTCCCATTGCTCCATTGATCATCTGCCAAGTACCTAGTGTCTCATAGCTAAGATATCTCCCTTTTTGGAAACTAGTACTTTCAACAGGTCTTCGATATTCTGTTGTTATGAACATGGAATCAGTTCTACCCTTGATAAACTGTTGATTTAATGAATCCCTGTTTCGATTGATCCAGTCATCATCTAGGAATTTAATATCTCTTACATCATCTTGCCACCAGACCCACATCCATCGATCATTGTACGGTAAAAATCGGCGATAGCTAATAAAATTGGTCGTATCAATTCGTTTGATATAATCATGTTGAATCCTGACCATAAAACCATGGTCATTCCACAGGGAGTCACTATACTGGGTTTGTTCTTTTTTCTCATACACAAACCAATTCCATCGCAAAAGCTCTTTATTTAATGCGTTGCTTAATAACGCACTTTCGGTGTTACGAATTTTAGCCGCCAATGCTGAATCAGAACTTGAACTTAATATTAAAGCGTATTGATCTTTATACCATTGGTCAACAATTGGAAAGGCAAAGCTTTCTCCATTCCGGACACGCTGCTCTGTACCCTCATCTAAGAAAGCCCGTACTTGGGCTGCTATGGTAGTTGAATCATCAATTGGCGCAGCAAAAATGATATTTTTATACCCCATAATACGTTCTAATTGCGATCGTGAACGTATATGCATAAAGGTTAGGTCATAATATGGTTCGGGATTAGGTAGACTAAAGACAAGTTTACCAAAGGTTTCCCGTATAGCGTTGGCCGTTTCACTATCCCATTCGACGGAATCCATAACAACCACAAATTCCCGGGTATCACCCTTCGCTCGTTCTCTGAAGTCAGTATTACAAGCCAACGAATGGACTACTAATGTAATAAAGGCTAAATGGGATAAAAAGCGCATAGAACAGATTTTTTACTAACTTTTATGACCAATTGATTCATTTGAAGGTGTGTGGCATAAAGATAATCCAATAACGTTTTATTTAGGTGTTAGGATAGCCATATTTGAGTTGATGCACAAAGGTGTACACCTCTTCCTTCCAATGATCTTTTGGATAGGTATTTCTAATCGTTTCAATGAGTGCACTACCGACAATAAATCCCTCCACTTCCCTAGAAATATTTTGCGCATCAGTAAAGTTTTTTATCCCAAAACCGACCATTAATGGATTTTTTGTGATACTTTTCTTCGATCGTTGAATAAATTTATCCACTGATTGTTGAACCTCACTCCCTTCCCTAGCGCCGGTTACCCCAGTTACAGATACGCAGTATACAAATCCATCAGACTTCTGATCACTTAGCTGCATTCTTTGATCACTAGTGTTGGGTGCAATCAAATAAATAAGTTGAATTCCATTTAGGTGGGCTAAATCTTCAATCATACCCCCTTCATCTAGTGGTAAATCTGGTACAATTAACCCATCCACACCTGCCTTAGCTGCTGTGGTAAAAAAATTCTCCAAGCCAAACCTTAAGATAGGATTTATGTAGCCCATTAAAACAATGGGTATTTCTGATTCTTTTCTAATATCTACAACCATATTAAAAATACCTTGGATAGTAATTCCTTTGGATATAGCTATATTGGATGAGTACTGAATGGTCGGACCGTCTGCTAATGGGTCACTAAATGGAATACCTAATTCAATGATATCGGCACCGTTATGTTCAAAACCTAAGACTAAGTCTACGGTTTCAGTTATATCAGGATAACCAGCCGTGATGAAAAGACTCATTATCTTCTCATTCTTCTTGTCTTTAAAAACCTTATTAATTCGATTCATCGGGTTAAATAGACTGTTTAAAGGTACTTAGAGATAGTTTCCATGTCTTTATCACCTCTTCCAGAGCAGTTCAACACAACTATTTCGTCTGAAGAAGTGGTTGGCATAAGTTCCTCTAACCAAGCAAAAGCATGAGCGGTCTCTAAGGCAGGTATTATTCCTTCCATCCTCGATAATAAAGATACCGCTTCAAGTGATTGGGCATCGGTAACCGCACGATATTCTACTCGCTTTGTATCATGTAGGTAGGCATGTTCAGGACCAATACCAGGATAATCTAAACCAGCACTGATGGAATGAGCTAATTCGATTTGCCCTTCCTTATCATGAAGCAAGTAACTCATAGATCCATGTAGTACACCGGGACGACCTTTTGTTAAAGTAGCTGCTGTTTGTCCGGAATTTACACCTAATCCGCCCGCTTCAATACCAATGATATATACATCATCATTAATGAATGGATAAAAAATACCCATAGCATTGGAACCACCGCCCACACAGGCAATAAGATAATCAGGTAGACGGCCCTCCATTTCCATTAACTGCCGCTTGGTTTCGTCACCTATTATTCGATGAAAATTCCTTACCATCATGGGATATGGATGTGGTCCTACCACCGAACCAATGATATAAAAAGTGTCCTCAACATTGGTTACCCAATCTCGGATTGCTTCATTTGTAGCGTCTTTTAACGTTTTGGAACCACTACTGACACCGCGTACCTCGGCTCCCATCAATCGCATTCTGTCGACGTTGAGTTTCTGACGTACCATATCTTCCTCTCCCATGTATACCACACATTCAACACCGAATTTAGCACATGCTGTAGCCGTAGCTACCCCATGTTGGCCTGCGCCTGTTTCAGCAATAATACGTTTTTTACCCATTCTAAGGGCTAATAGTATCTGACCTATAGCATTATTTATTTTGTGCGCTCCCGTATGACAAAGGTCTTCTCTCTTTAAATAGATTTTTGCTTTACCGTAATGATCTGTTAAGCGGTTGGCAAAACTTAGCTCGGTAGGACGCCCTACATATTCTCGTAGTAAGTAGAGATACTCTTTCTCAAATTCAGGATCTTCACTGGCTTCTTTGTATGCTTTTTCAAGCTCATTAAGGGCAGGAATAAGGGTTTCGGGTACAAATTTACCCCCGTAAGCACCAAAATATCCCTTTTGATTGGGTTCAGAATAGGTGGTTTTAGTAATGACTGACATGATAGTGAGTTGAGATTAAGTCCAGTTTAGTTTGACACAACAATACAATAAAAAGGATGCCTACGTTTAGGTCGTTGAATTCACGGCTTCCATCAATAAAGATAACTTATCGAAATCTTTTATACCGATACTTTCTTCTATCTTAGAAGATACATCAATAGCCATTGGAGGGTTCCCTGAAAGTACTTCTAGGGCTTCATTAACCGTTTCATGTGACAAACCACCTGAAAGGAAATAAGGCAAAGGGATATCCAGTTCATTGATGAGTTTCCAGTCAAAAGATACACCAGTGCCACCACTTTGGCTACCCACTTTAGTGTCAAACATGATGTATTCACATACATTTTTATAGCCTTGAAGTTCTCGTGAAAGGTCCGCTGAATTAGTCTGTACGTCCACAGAAAATACCTTAATCATGCGATGATTTTCTGACAGTAATGAGCAATATTCGGTGGATTCTTGGCCATGTAATTGAATTATGTCCAGCCCCACCATCCTAGCTGTTTCAGTCACAAAACTAAGTTCTTGATTTTGAAATACTCCTACTTTGTATGGACCCTCAACCCATTCACTAATTGCACCTACCATAGCAGGTTCAATGTATCGTGGGGTTCCCTCGACAAAAATAAATCCTATATAGTCAGCACCCGCCCCGGCAGCGAATCGGGCATCCGCTAAGTTAGTAAGACCACATATTTTCACCTTACTCTTTTTCATTTAATAACCAAGTTTGATGTATAAATTTTATCGGATATGCGTGATCAAGTCTATATATTTTGAGCATATAAATTAAGTCTACCACTCTAGGGTGAAGTATTGGGTATATCAGCAGCTTCTTGAGCTGCTATGACCAGTTTTTTAAGTTCTTCACCAACATTGGACTGTCGCATTAAGTGCTCACCTATTAGTACCGCATGTATCCCGTTTTGCTGTAGATACTTTATATCCTTAACCGTAGAGATACCACTTTCAGATACTGTTATAGTTGATTCAGGGGCCATTTTTAATTGTGATACCCCCCGATGTACGTTTACATTGAAGGCTTCTAAATCACGGTTATTTACCCCAAGAATGGATACTTTTTCATAGTCAATGCGTTCTTGGTCAATTGTATCGTAACATTCGACTAAAGCATCTACATGTAGCTCCTTAGCTACAGATAACAGCTCATCTAGTTGAGCATTAGAAAGTATACGAACGATCAATAAAATGGCATCTGCGCCATAGGCCTTAGCTTCTGTGATTTGATAGGGATCTATGATAAAGTCTTTTCGCAAAATAGGAATGCTTGATTGTTTTGCGATATCGTTCATATATGACAAATGCCCCTTAAAAAAAGGCTCATCGGTTAGGACTGAAATAGCGGAAGCCCCTGAGTCTTCATAGATTTTGGCGAGGGTGATAGGTTCAAAATTTTCTCGAATTATACCCTTTGAAGGGGATGCTTTTTTTACTTCGGTTATAAACTTAACCTCTTTTCCCCTAATTGCTTGAGAGAAAGATTTCATTTCTTTTTCATATCCCCATTCCGATTCTAAACTCTGTAAACTTCGTTCTGAAATTCGTTTTTTGAGATCAATCTTAGTTTGGGTGACTATCTTTTCAAGTATACTCATATTAACAGGATTGAGTCGCAGTGATGAACTCATTAAGTTTAATTAATGCTGCACCCGATTGAATTGCTTCCTCGGCTAACATTTTAGCTTCCTGAAGATTTTGTACCTCGGTAACAGCATGTATGGCAAATGCTGCGTTTAGTACCACCATGTTTTTTTGAGCTTCTGTCGCCTTATTGGCCAAAATATCAGTAAAAATACGAGCATTCAACGATGGTTCTCCACCTAAAAGTTCGTCCATTTCCACACGGTTAAAGCCTAATTCTTCAGGTTTAAAAGTTCTTTGCTGTGAACTTAGTTGCTCTCTTACTTCAAAAAAAGTGGTTGGATTGCACAAACTTATTTCATCGAGGCCATCTTCGGAACTAAAGGTATAGGCAAATTGGGTATCTAGTGTAGCCAATATTTGAGCCATTTGACGTGCAACATCTTTATTATACGCTCCTATGACATAATTCCGAACACCAGCGGGGTTCGTCAAAGGCCCAAGTATGTTGAAAAATGTACGAAAACCGATGGTCTTTCTTGCTGGCATAACATGTTTCATAGCAGGATGAAATATTGGAGCATACATAAAAGCAATACCTACACGCTCAAATACCTGCACAACCTGGTCTGGATGTAACTCTATATTTGCGCCAAGAATTTCTAATACGTCGGCACTGCCACATTTGCTCGATGCACTTCTGTTTCCATGCTTTATGACGGGTACACCTGCAGCAGCTGTAACAAATGCCGTAATGGTCGATATATTAAAAGTGCCAGATTTATCTCCTCCAGTACCAACGATATCTACCGCACCTGTTATATCGGCTTCAACTTTAAGCGATTTTGACCTCATTACTTGAACAAAAGATGATAACTCCTGAACAGTCTCTCCTTTCATCTTCATTGCAGTTAAAAAGGATGCAATTTCTTCGGAGCTAACTTCCCCATTCATAATAGACTCTAAGGCATAGACAGCTTGGCTGGAACTAAGGTCATGCCCCAAGGTAATTTTTTGAAGTATTTCTTTTAAACTCATGATTATCTGACTTAATTAGTCTTGGTACTCTTATAAAGGTTGTTAGGCTTGATTGATTAAGCTGCTGGGAGGGGTATCATCAAACCGTTATGCTCTATCATTGACTTAACCAATTTTTTATCATTTGAGGTCCCTCAGTGGTTAAAATACTTTCAGGATGAAACTGAATTCCTTCAATAGGATAGGTTTTATGACGCACGCCCATCACGATGGTTCCGGTATGATCATCGGTCATCGCGGTAACTTCAAGAGAGTCAGGTATGCTTTCAGGATTCAGTACTAACGAATGATAACGTGTTGCGATGAATTGTTTTGGGATAGAGCTAAATAAGTTGCTCCCCCTGTGAGTAACCATTGAGGTTTTGCCATGCATAAGACTAGGAGCATGCACAACCTTTGCTCCAAATACCTCCCCGATAGCTTGATGACCTAAACAAACACCCAGTATAGGTATTTTAGGGCCTAATTCGGCAATTACTTGCTTTGTCACACCAGCATCTTCAGGTTTTCCTGGGCCTGGTGAAATTAGTATTTTGATTGGCTTTAAGGCTTTGATTTGATCAATACTACATTCATCATTCCTGATTACTTTGTAATCCTCAGTTTGTTGTGCAACTAGATGAACCAAGTTATATGTAAAAGAGTCGTAATTATCTATAATTAAAATCATACCGTACCTTAAAAACTTCTATGTATTCCAACAACTTCACGTATGGGCTGCATAACTTTTTCGGCTTGAATTTGAGCTCGTTTGCCCCCCTCTCGAAGTACATCAAATACCCTGTCTGGATGCTGCTGAAGTTCATTTCTGCGTTCGGTAGCTTCCGCGAAATAATCTGTCATGAGGCCGAATAGTTCTTTTTTAGCATGCCCATATCCGTATCCACCGTTTCGATATTTTTGGGCTATTTCTTCTTTTTGTTCTTGAGTGGCAAAAAGTGAAATTAAGGCATATACATTATCCGATGATGGATCCTTAGATTCTTCTAAAGGGGTTGAGTCCGTTTGTATGCTCATTATTTTCTTTTTTAGTGCTTTAGGCTCTTCAAAAATAGGCAAGGTATTATCATAACTCTTACTCATTTTCTGCCCATCCGTTCCAGGAACAGTTGCAACTGACTTGACGATATATTCTTCTGGTTCTATTAAAAAATCACCCTCATAAGTTCGGTTGAATTTACCCGCCAAATCTCGGCATATCTCAATATTTTGTTTTTGATCTTCGCCTACTGGTACAATAGTTGAGTGATAGATCAATATATCTGCTGCTTGAAGTATCGGATAAGTGAATAGACCAATATTAGGACTTAAGCCAGCGGTGATTTTGTTTTTATATGAAACCCCTTTCTCCATTAGACTAACAGGTGTTAGGGTAGATAAAATCCAGGCCAATTCAGTTACTTGAGGCACATCGGATTGAGCAAAAAAAGTTGCTTTTTCAGGACTTAGGCCAAGTGCAAGATAATCCAATGCTACTTCATAAGTATATTCTCGCAATGCCTTACCATTCTTTAAAGAGGTAAGCGAATGAAAATTTGCAATAAAATAAAAGGCTCTACCCTTGTCTTGCATAGCAATATGTTGCCTAATTGCACCGAAATAATTACCAATATGCAGTTTTCCGGAGGGTTGAATACCAGATAATATTATTGGAAGGGTTGATTCGTTTTGCATAGTAATTTAGTTGTCTCGAATATCTAAGGCTGTACTTAGCGCATTGACCAGTGCACCTGCTTTATTTACGGTCTCTTCAAATTCATTTTCTGCTATACTGTCGGCGACAATTCCTGCGCCAGCTTGAATATACACCTTATTACCTGTTACTACCATTGTTCGAATGGCAATACAGGTATCCATATTACCCGAATAGTCAAAATAGCCGACAGCCCCTGCATAGATTCCCCGTTTTGTGGGTTCCATATCATCGATTATTTGCATGGCTCTAATTTTGGGTGCCCCACTGACAGTGCCGGCAGGAAAGCATTGCATGAGGGCATCAACCGCTGATTTCCCCTCAGCTAATTGCCCAGAAACATCACTAACAATATGCATAACGTGGGAATAACGTTCAATTACCTGATTTCTGTCCAACTGAACCGAACCTGGTTTACTTACTCTAGATACATCATTTCGTCCCAAGTCAACCAGCATAATATGTTCAGCAATTTCTTTTGGGTCCTGTTTTAAATCAGCTTCTAACTGTAAATCTTCTTTTAAGGTTGCCCCCCTTTTCCTTGTTCCCGCAATCGGTAATACTCGTACTCTCTGGTCTTGTACACTGACTAATACCTCGGGTGAACTACCCACTAAAGTAAATGAGTTAAAATCCAGATAGAACAAATAAGGTGACGGGTTAACCATACGTAAGGCACGGTAAAGCATGAAAGTATCTCCTGACATCTCCGTTTCAAACCGCTGTGATAATACTACTTGAAAAATGTCACCTTCATAAATATGCTGCTTCGCTTTTTCAACCATACTAGAAAAATATGACTCTTCCATATTGCTAGTAAGTTGATCGGGATCAATAAAAAAATCGGGTGCTTTGTTCACCCTTCTATTTACCTTAGCCTCCATTTGGTCCAAAGCAAATTGAGCCTGTTCATACCATTCATTTAGCAGGCTATCATCTGTTGTAGCTTCCTCAAGACGGACAGTGTGAATGAGTATAACTTGATGTTTAACGTGATCAAACGCATAAATTTCATCATAAAATCCCCATACAGCTTCGGGCAATCCTAAATCATCATAAGGGGTGTTCGGCAAATACTCAACTTGCCTAAAAGTATCGTAAGAGGAGAAGCCAACAGCCCCACCTGTTAACCTAGGTAATCCGGGTAAATGAGGTTCCGTGTATTTAGTGGTACAGGTTCTCAAGGCGTCAAAGTATGAATCGAATTCAGTTGCCGTTCCATCCTTACGCTGTAATTCTGTTCTTATCCCATCAAACCGTAGAAGCTCGTAGGGATTACACCCTAAAAAAGAATATCTAGCCAATTGATCACCCCCTTCAACAGATTCAAAAAGAAATGGATGATTGCTACCTTCTCGAATATTTAAAAAAAGAGATACAGGAGTTAATGTATCGGCCAACAACTGTCGATATACTGGTATAGCCGTGTATGTTTTGGCTAAGTGCTTAAATGATTCAACATTCATTTTACTAAGATATGTAAAAGTGTTTGAGAATTAGGTGATTCCAAAACATTCAGTTTGATTCAAAAAAAAACCCACCTTTTATATAAAAAAGTGGGTGAACACTAGGGACAGTTTCACCTATAATGTTGACAACCTTTAGAGGTTTGGATTAAACAATAATAGACAACTATTATACATAATATACTTTAGATGTTGTCTAATTGCAATGAACGTTAATATATAAATCTGAGTAGCTTAACTGTCAAAAAATAGACGGCTCTTTGAGCAAATAAATAGAAAAACTTGCCTTATATTTTATATCTATAAAGAAGCGTCTTTCAAAGCCTTCTCCAAATTTTAGATGCGACATGCTGGATGTTTAGTAAAGCAATTTTATCTATACTTTTTCTTGCCATTTTAGGTAGCATCCATTGTGATAGCCTACCAGATACTCCTACTCAATCCTATGCATATGTAGATCTGAGCCATTTTCGAGTTGAACCAACGGATGTTAAATTTGATGTAGAAATGGATGGGTTCAAGGATACTACCCTCCAATTCACCCTATATGCTCAACTCCATAATTCCGAACTGTTAGAGTATTTAGGCTACATTATACGAGAACCAAGGACAGGTGTGATTCTTCTACAAGAACAATTAACAACCCCTGTTTCCGATCCTTTACCTATTGAAATACAGGGAACATTTAACTGGGAAACAAGCACGACGAACTTTGAGCAATTGTTAGTTGAGTTATACGCTTTGGACCGGTATGGCTATGGTATACAACATCAAGCTACCCTAACCATAAAAGGTATTGCAAGTTCACCACCCCAAATAATTTGGGTTAACAACCCAGGCTCAGTTGAAATCCCAACAGGTTCTACCACCTTAACTATTCCATTCCAAGCTAAAGTAACAGATCCTGATGGGCAAGAAACCCTAGATCGTGTATTCATTGCATTTGAAAATGAAGATGGTAGCATCCTAGTACCCAATCCTAACATCCTAACCGATACAGGTACTGGATTGGATGAAGTAGCGGGTGATTCGGTATTCACCATCACCTTCTCTGTAAACAGTTCTAACAGCCCTCAAAATAGAAGGGTTTTATATTACGCAAGGGATAAAGCGGGACTTTTTAGTGATACATTGAAATCGAGTTTTAATATTATCAATCCTTAATATGCCAAAATTCGCATATTTTTTGGTGTTAGTGGTGACATTATGTTGCCCAATAGCTACCCAAGCACAATGGCTTGGGCCTTTGAATGCTGATTATGAGCGATTTAGGCAAAATGGTATATCGACCGTTGAAACCAGTAATGGCTTTGTTTGGATCTCCCCCCTGTTAAACGTTGCTTCTATTGAACGACCCTATCACACTTGGGCCATCCCTGAGGGTGTGGATAGTTTAACTAATGGTAAAGGTCGAGTGTTCTCCATAGCAACCCAAAGGGACACTATTGTTGCTGGTCTAGGGTTTAGCTCATCTACCCCTGCAGGTACAGTGCCCGCAGGTTATGGATACTATATTAGTTTAGATAACGGGCAAAATTGGGATTTTTCACCCTTCCCATTAGACCGCTACATAGATGAGGATACCACCTTTGTCTACGGGGGAATACAGTATAACAGAGCCCGAATTATTGTTCCCGAGCAATCACCCCCTTACAGTGTAGCAGTTAAAGACGGTGTTCTCTTTTCTGCTAACTGGGCGTCTGGTTTACTTCGAAGTACTGATCTAGGAAACAGCTGGGAACGTATTAGCCTCCCACCTTTTGGAAATTCTAGCATGCGACCAGACGGTACCCGATACATCTGGCGAAATTGCGTTAGTGGCTCAGCTAATGCCTGTTCCCAATTTGAAGAATTATATACGGCCGTCAGTGACGATAACCTGAAGGGATTCGCAGTACACATCGATCGCAACAACCGCGTTTGGTACGGTAGTGCGGGGGGAATAAATGTCTCTGATAATGCACTCTTCGCGCCCATTGACTCGATACGATGGGATAACGTGGGCTTTAGCTATGATCCTAATGGTCTTTTAGCCCGTTGGGTTATTGAAGTTGCAGAGGATCCTGATCGTGATCGTATTTGGATGACAAATTGGATCGCGGAAAACAGTTCTTCCAATTTACAGGGCTTAGATCAATACGGGATTGTGTTTACCGAAGATGGTGGCTCCAGTTTTGAACAACGACTCATCGGTCAAAAGATTCTCTCTATTGGCTTTTTCAAAGGTGATGTATGGGCTGCAGGTGAGAATGGTTTATTCCGTTCTAAAGATCAGGGTACTACTTGGGAGATGATATCGGTGCCCATTACAGCAACTAACCGTTTAAACCCCAACACCTCGTATCAGAGTATAAGTAGCACATCTGATTATTTGTTTATTGGCACCTCAGATGGATTGTTGTGGACCAATGACCCTGATAAAGGCTGGAATATCGAACGAGTAAATTTCCCGCTAAGAGGAGGTAATCAATACAGCCCGGAGGCCGCATCGGTCGCAACCTATGCGTACCCAAATCCCTTTTCACCAAATCTACACGGCGAGCTTAGAATACGTTTCGAGAGCACATCAACCAGCACAGCAACCTTGCGAATAGTAGATTTTGGTATGAATTTAGTGCATGAACAGCAGCAACAGGTTCCGCCTGGGGAGTTCGAAATAATTTGGACGGGCTATAACGATATGGGTTCTAAAGTGAGTAATGGGGTTTACTTTTATGAAATCACCCAAGGCTCGACTAAGATTAACGGAAAAATCTTGGTCATCGATTAATGAAGAACGTACGCCCAATCTTTGTAGCTCTCACCACCTTGCTGATATTGATCACAATACAGTCCACTACTGCTCATGCCCAGTTTGGTGGATATACCGGGTCCAGCCTTCAGCTAGGCTTTGATGCGCAAAGTGTCGCACTTGGTGATGCAGTTAGTGCCGGATTCAGTAAACATAATCCTATGGATAGTACCTATTTAGAGGTTCAACCCTACTATAATCCTGCTTTAGCTGCTAGTAACACCTCCAATACCCATTTTAGCTTGAGTGTATTTCAGTTGGGTTTGGACAGGCACTATCAGAGTCTTGGTGCTCGATTAGCTCTTCCTCCCAAAGCAGGTTTGTTTATAGGATTAATTAGAGCGGGTGTCCATGACATAGACACTCGTAGCTTAAGTGGTTATCCTTTAGGAATGGTTTCTACCTCAGATGTACAACTTCAATCAGCCTTTGGCATACGATTAAGTGAGAGGGTTCACGCGGGTATAGGATTTAAAATAAACCGAGCCGATTATCATGCCGAAATGAAAGCCTCTACTAGTGTGGGTGTGGATATAGGTATGATGCTCAAGCTAAGCCAACATACCCATTGGGCCTTCGTTGTACAAGATTTATTAGCGGAACATACCTGGAATTCTGGAGATCTATACAATCAACCTCAATCGAGAAATCGAGTCGAAGCGATGCCTTTAAGGCTAAAAACGAGTGTCAGTACGTATGTAATGGATACTAATTTGTTTGCAGAATATGAGATAAAACGATTTAGTTCGGAGGTTACTACACGAGAATTATTCCTGTCAGATGGTGCATCTGTACAGTATTTAGAAACACTTGAAACACGTTTTACTAGTGCCTGTTTTCTCCGTGTAGCAGCTTCCCGTTCACTCCACCCTTTTTTCCGCTTACATATGGGTTGGAACCGCTACTTAGGTGGGTTATCTTCAAATGAATGGCGTAGCGGATTTAGTCTCTCTATGCCCTTTCAACCTGCATTAAAGGTAGATTATGGATTTTCAACCAGTAGTGATCACTTAAAATCTACACATATTTTTACCCTACGATATATTTTATGATATTCTGTCTATGACAACTATTACCTATTTTCAAAAAAACTGTTCTTCTTATCTACGGCATTCTCGTACACGTTTTTTCATATATAGTTTGTTATTTCTCTGGACAAGCCAGGCCACCATACATGCCCAGCGTTCGGGCGTGGCTTTGCTGGACGTTGCCCCTAATCCATTTGCTCTTTCGCTCTCAGAAGCAGGCAGTGCTTGGGGGCAAGGCGGAAGCAACTCCTTTGGTAATCCCTCTTTGTTGGTTAGATCGGAGCGATCTTCCATTGAAATCGGATATACGAATTGGATTGCCGATACAAAAAATATCTTTGGCTCCTTTCATAAAAAACTAGACAATCGTGCATTTGTCATAAGTTTTTACAGTTCAGGACTTCAGGATTTAGAGCAAAGAGACGAGCCCGGGCCAACCAATGGATTATTTTCAGTGCAGTATCTAAGCATTTCTGCGGCCTACGCTCAATCATTTAAATGGTTTAATGCAGGCGCGAGTGTGCATTATATTAGCGAAGAAATCTATCCCTATCGTTCAAATGGATATGCCTTTAATATTGGCTTATCTCGTTCCTTTGCTAAAGATCGGATTCAATTAGGCAGTGCGTTACGAAGTTTAGGAGAAATGCAATCACTAGATGTAGAAGCAACACCACTACCAAAGGCTTGGATTAGCGGACTATCTGTAGGTTTATTAGAGTGGAGCGGTAGTAAAAACCCTGAATTACCAGTATTTATGCGAGTGCATGCGGATTATATCTACCCTCTCAATGATAATTCTGGTTCAGCTCAAGGTGAGTTTTTTAATCCCAATCCATATACCAAGGTGGGATTAGAGCTATTAATAGCAGAAACCTTACAACTTACCAGCGGAGTTAGAACAGGTAATACAGCACGTCCCTATTCATTTGGTGTGGGTTATGTACTTCCAGATATCCGATTTAATTACGCGATTATCCCTTTTAATACTGGTTTTGGGACTGTGCACTCGGTTGGTTTACAGTACCTATTTAAGTAGAAGTTTGTCGGTATCATGAACGATCTACCTTATGAATCTTAGAACTTCCTATACTCACTTTGAAAACATCACCGAATGTTATGAGGATATGTTGCCCCGTGGTTCTTTGGTGCTTGTTTTCCCACCCATTCGAGAAAAGTTTCCAAAGACGGATTATCTCTACCTCTTGTACTCAGATTTATTGGAACAAAGTCCCGCTCCTTATTCCTTAAAAAGCATTAATGCATTAAAGCATCTATTACTGCCCTTTCTTGCTCTTAGGCACCGCGGAAAAGTCGGTTTGCATTATCATTGGCTGGAGTTCCAAGATCTAAAATCACTATTAGCTTTTCCTTATAAGCTTATGTGGTTTAGTATGTTAAGTGCTTTAGGTACACCTATCATTTGGACGGTTCATAATTTAGAACCTCATGATCGAAAATGGCTTGGGCCTCACCGATGGCTTCATCGTAGTATGGCTAAACGAGCTCAGAGGCTGCACATACATTCAGAAGCATTATTGGAGAGAACGTCTAACTATTTAGATATTCCATTGGATAGTAATAAGTGGTGTGTCGTACCTCATCCTAGCTTTCCAGCTGACATTAAAGAGCGATCTACTGCCATTGATGAACTGAACAGGCGTTATTCCTGTACGATACCCGAGGATGCCACTATCCTTTTATTGTTTGGTAATATAAGTGCCTACAAAGGTATATTGGAGTTTGTTGAGTTGTTTATCGAAGCTATTGAAGTAGGAATTTCGAGAGACACAATACATGTTATCATAGCCGGACCAGTGAAAAAGGGTCAGGAGACGTACCATCAGCACATAACAACCGCGATTACACAGCTTCCACAATATTTTAGCCATCTCCCCCATTTTTTTCCTGAAGAAGAATATCCGTTTTTACTTTCTGCATCGGATTATTGCCTCTTTAATTATCAAAACATCCACAGTTCGGGTGGTTTAATGATGGCCTTATCATACAGCAGAAAGGTGATTGCACCCGATATTGGGATATTTTCAAGCTATCGTAATGATTCAAGGGTTCAACTTTTTACGGGAAAGGATGAACTACGTCAGATCATTGACCGATTAAATTCCTCAACTCATAATACTAGGCATGAGTAGCATCACCCAGAAAGTAGCGAGTTTAGCCATTGGAGACATGGTAGCTAGAGGCTTAGGCTTTGTAAGTAGCATGGTCCTTGCACGGGTCTTAGGGCCCGAAAGCTATGGGATATGGACCACTGCCTTAGCTATTTTTAGTTATATGCTATGGTTTTCGGATGTAGGAATTATGCAATTAGGAACCAGAGAAATGGCAAAAAAAGCCGATAAACAAGTTTTTAGTGCTGCTGAACTGTTTCTTGGTAAGTGTCTATGGGCCCTTATTGCGTTGATTATTTTGTTTATAATCTCACCATTTTTACCCTATTCCGAGGAAATAAATACACTGATTTGGCTCTTACTATTTAGTTTGATACCCTATGCTTTGCATACGGAGTGGTTATTTTCAGGAAAGCAGGATTTTTTTAGTTTACAAGCGGTTAAAGCACTTCAGGCTACGGTATTTTTTGGCTTTATCGTGTATGGTATTCAACAAGCAGATGACCTAGAGAAGCTACCGGTCTACTATAATATATCGGTGGGGATTACATCCCTATTACTATGGGTAATTAGCCTGTATAAAAGGCATTTGGTCTTTTCAAACCAGACAGTAACAAAAAACTCTATTACTAGTTTAGTTTCTCTTATTAAAGAATCTCTTCAGCTTGGGCTTGGATGGGTAAGTAGCCAAGTCATTCTACTATTTCCTCCACTTATATTTGCATTGGTTTATAGTGAATCATTTGTGGGCTGGTATGGGGCCGCATTACGCATAATTATGCTCTATATGGTGCTGGATCGTATTTTCGTGCAACTCTTGCTTCCGAACTTATCCAAAGGTTGGAATAATAACACGGCAACAATGAGTATTAGGATTCAGCAAGCCTATCGATACCATACCTTGCTTGGGTTATTTGGTAGCTTCGGGATACTATTTTTTGCGCCCTTTGTTATACCACTGGTTTATGGGGATTTGTACACTGAAAGTATCCCCATGCTCCAAATACTCTCACCTCTATTGTTTTTAACCTTTCAAAACAGTGTATTTGCGACCTCCTTAATCGCTACGCAGCAGAGTACATACTATTTAAAAGCGAATCTATTGGGAGGAGTTATTTGTGCTATATTTATTGGAATAGGGACTTATTTTCTCATAGATTATCCAAATTATGCTCTCTTTGTTATTGTACTTAGTGAAGGGATAATGATGTATTTAGCCTACTATTTTTTCAACAAATATGGCCTGCTTAAAACAACCTTCCCCTTCTATCCTATGTACGTATCATTAGCCGTTGGCTTACTAAGTTATTTATGGTTCATGGGGAATCCAGTGTTTATGGGTACCTTTACCTTTCTACCCAACATCCATCTAGCAGGATTATCTAACTGGTTGATGTTTAGCCTTATACTTTTAATGGCCTTCATCCCACTCTTAGTGACCAAGACCATTAGAAGATCGGATTGGAGAACCATTCGTGAGCTAATGAAACACAGGCCACAGCCATAAGGTAAGCTCATGAGCGATAGACCACATACCTTAGGAATTGGAGTATTTGGACTGAGCACCGGCTTAATGTCCCTCTTGGACAGTATAGGGGTGAATTATGAGGAATGTGATACACAGAAATTCGATGTACCCTCTAACTCTGTATATATTGTACATCGTGCACTAAGTAGCAAAGAACAAAACTGGTTACATAGCCAACAGGAAAAAGCTCATACCTTAGCCGTACTTTTTACACTGGAATCCGGTGTCCATCCCAAAAGTACTTCGGTGCAAAAAAAATATTGTGCTAGTGTACATAGCCCACAATTAATGGCAGGCCCATTGTCCCATCTCAGTGTGATCGATTGCGACTCAAACGTCATTTTTTACGGCGGGAAGCAAGATCTTGATGGAATATGTTATGTAGAAAGTCAAAAAATAAAATCTATAGAGCAATCTATTTACTTAGGCATACCTTTGGAGGCTTCTGTATCGAAATTCTCATACACTAGAAAAGATTTCCCAAGCCCAACAGGCCATAAACCCAATGAAATAGTGTCACGCACTCATATTGGTCACCTACAACACCTTTTACGTTATGCTCTTGAGCAGCTATTTTATTCCATTGATTTACCTTTCCTAAGCAAGTGGAACTTCCCAACCAGCCAATCGATTATAACCCTACGTATTGATAGTGATTTTGGCACGGAGAAATCCTTACATGCCATCTATGAACTCGCCCATACCTACTCAGCCATACTAACAACCTTCCTACATGTTAAAGCTCATGAAGATTGGCTAGAATGGTTTACTCAATGGCCTAAGCATGAACATTCCCTACATGGCTATGAACATGCACACATACGCTCTTCCTATCCTTTGTATCAAGATGTCGAAAATGGGTATCAAGCCATGGTACAAGCAGGAATGATACCTAAAGGCTATGCCGCTCCGTATGGCATCTGGAGCGAACAACTTTCCAAGGCCCTAGATGCGTATCCCTTTTCCTATAGCTCTGAATTTACGCATGGCTATGACTGTCTTCCTTATTGGATACCTGACTCATTAGCCAGTAAGCCTGCCCTATCCGGCAAACGTCTGCAGATTCCAGTGCATCCAATTTGCACCGGTAGTCTCCACCGATACCGGGCCGTTGAAAAAGACTTTAACGCCTATTTTAAGCACTACATGGATGTTCAATATGGCATGCAGCAACCTATTATGCTGTATCACCATCCCCTACAACCAGGTTTGAGTAGTATTAAATTTATTATGGAGTACGCTCAAGAATTAGATTTACAATGGCTTTCTTATCATGAATGGGCTACTTTTTGGCTGCAAAGAGCCTCAGAGCGAAACGATGTTTATTACGATAAGAAAAAAAAACGGTTGATATCCAAGGATACGCCCAACATGTTGTATGAATTAAAGCAAAACAACCGTGACTTTGCTATTATACATCCTAATGATTGGGATGCTCAGAACATGCTACCGATTCACCCACTGTCTTTCCAAACAAAAAAGAGCGGAACAATGGCAGATAAAGAATATGTACAAAATCGTTTTTCCAATAAGTGGCAGCTCTGGAAGGAATCCTTTATTCAACATAGAAACAGAAATCGCTTATGAGTAAAGTATTGCGCATTGGTATATTGGCCCCTCCAAGTATCTCCTTAGTAAATGGTGGTGTACGAACACAGGTTAGCCAAACCGCAGAAGTACTACAGCGCTTAGGGCATAAGGTCGTCTGGATACAAAGTAATGAACCTTTCCCATCGATCGATATACTGCATGTTTTTGTGGCCAGCAGTGAACACTGGGGATTATTGCGCCAACTAAACTCTACCCCTCAACTAAGCGGTAAAGATCGAACGCCTATAGTCTTATCCCCCGTCTTTTTTACATCAAAGCATATTCAAACAACAAAGTTTAAACTACATACGGAGTCTGTTGTCGGAAAAATTTTTAACGGTATTAGCTCTGAATACGCTATAAAAAAACAAATATGCCAACTGGCAGATATAATTCTACCTAATACGCGAGCGGAAGAGAATCAAATTAACCAGTTGTTTGACATTCCTATAGATCGTATGCAAGTCATTCCTAATGGTGTAGAAACACGTTTTATGCAGGCTGAATCAGATGAATTTGAGCAGCGATACGGGTTAAAGGACTTCGTTTTATTTGTGGGACAGGCATCGTCAACCCGAAAAAATATTCTTAGACTTCTTGAGATAGCACCTAGCTTAGACGCACCTTTGGTTGTTATCGGTGACTTAGGCAAGGATGCATATAGCCAAAAGTGTTTAGACTCAATTAAAGAACATAATGTTATTCATTTACCTACCCTTGAACACCACTCTAGCCTATTGGCTTCTGCCTATGCCGCGGCTAAAGTTTTTGTGCTTCCCTCGCTTTTTGAGACACCTGGTATAGCCGCAATGGAAGCTGCACTATCGGGTTGCGCAATTGTAATTACTCAAAATGGGGGAACCAAAGAGTATTTTAAGGATATGGCAAGCTATATTAATCCAATAGACACCGGAGAATTACGAGCATCTATAAATGAGCTACTTAGCACCGATATGGAGCAACTCGAAGTTCAAAACGCTCAACTAAGAGATCATATTATAACCCATTATAGCTGGGTTACTGTCGGATCAATGAGCTTAGCTGCTTATGAATCGCTGTTCCGTTGAGAAATACTCTCTTAAACCATCAACGATTCCTTTCAAAATATAGATCAGAATAACAGCCATAATTCCTAATTCTCTGAATAGTAAAATCAGGGTAAAATAACCTAAGAATAGAAAGGATTTGAACCCATTTTGCTGAAAGGAAACACGGTCCATTTTAGGAACTTTGTCGAAAGGTAAGGTACTTAGCATAAGCACGGATAACAGAATAATCAAAGGTCCTAGTACACTACTTACTCCGTTTCGAAAAATATCAAATAACTCCAATTGATGATGAAAACTAAGATAGAAAGCCGCCAATATAATGGCTAAAGATGGAATGGGTAAGCCGATGAAATGATGCTGATTCGGTGTAAGTCGGGTATTAACATTAAAACGAGCCAAACGAACAGCGCCACACATAGCGGGGACGGCACTAATTAACATACCTAGAAACTGAAACTCGTGTAAAGCAAAGGTATAGATAAGGAAAGATGGAGCCACACCAAATGAAACAATGTCACTTAATGAATCTAGTTCCACTCCAAAATCACTATCTGCATTCGCTAATCGCGCAATGTATCCATCCATTACATCAAAAAACCCAGCTGCTACAATGAACCAGGCTCCTCGAAATAACTCTCCTTCAGAAACAGCTACGATAGAGAGGAAGCCAGAAAAAAGGTTCATTAGAGTAAAGAAACTCGGAACCGCAATTTTGTGATTTACAGGAGGCTTAGATTCCCGTTTAGCTAATCTTTTTTGTTTGAAACTCTGATATCTATGTTGAATAGGGTATTTCATTGTATGGCTAATTTAGCAATAGTAGATTCACCAGCAACTACTTTATCCCCCTCATTTACGAGCACGTTTGCAGAACGTGGAAGTACGACATCCATTCTACTACCAAATTTCATGAGTCCGAAACGTTTACCTCTTTCTAAGGTATCACCCTCATTTAAATAATAGACTACGCGGCGAGCTAAAAAACCGGTAATTTGACGAAATAAAATCTTTTGCCCGGAAGTGTGTTTCACCCCAAATTTTGCCTGCTCATTATCCATAGTTGCCCGGTCATCCCACGCCATTAAATATTCTCCGGTTTGATAGACCAGGTACTCCAAAACACCACTCACTGGGATACGATTGATATGTACGTTCAAAGGGGAGAGAAAAATACTGATTTGAACAGCCTCTTGCTCTAGATACTCAACGGATTCTACTTCTTTGACTACAACGACTTTCCCATCTGCAGGTGATAAGAGCACTTCCTCTGAAAGATCTATTGGTAGAGTACGTTCTGGATCTCGAAAAAAGTAGATACTCAGAAACCATACTGGTAGAAGTATGGAGCTGAGGCTAATACTAGCCAATAAAGAGAGGTATTTCCAGCTTAGAACCAAAGCTAAGGCTGTGAATACTCCTACTATTGTAATGGTAGGAAAACCTTCGTGTGCTATCTTCATTAGAAGAGTCTCAACACATCGTTAAAGATGACAAACACCATCAAGCTAACCAACAACAAAAAACCAATATTTTGTGCCGCAATCTTCACTTTTTCAGTTGGTTCTTTACGGGCTATTCCCTCATAAATCAAAAAGGCTAAATGTCCCCCATCTAAGGCCGGTATCGGGAGTATATTCATAATAGCCAAGGTGATACTTAACAAAGCTGTGATTTCCCAAAACCCAATCCATCCCGCTTGATCAGTGGCTTGTTTAGTTAAGCTCGCGATGGCAATAGGCCCGCCAAGATTTTGCCGAACAGAAATGTCACCAGAAAACATTCTAGAAAAGCCCCCAATAATACCCATGGTTTGTTCCCCAACTTGCTCCCAGCCTTCTTGAATAGATTCTCCAAAACTTAGCTCCGTGGATGTCGCACCTGCTTGTGCTAAACTAGGAGGAGCTATTCCTATCATTCGGTTCTCATAAGGTTCAATACTCAGCGTTAATCTCTGCCCTTCGCGTTCAACTACGAAATCAATCACCCCTTCTGAGCCACGTATAGCTTGAGTTAATTGTAACCAGTAGTTAACAGGCTCTGCATTGACTACTACAAAACGATCACCTGGTTGTAACCCTGCATCCTCTGCGGGCGATCCAAGAGCTATACTCGATATAATTGGAGGATAGACATTAACTGCGTGAATAAACGTTTGTTCTTGCAAACTGTCTAAGATAGTTGATGGAATAAATAGATCCATTGTCATTCCATCACGCACCACTTGATACGAAAGGTTGCTATTGGTTAACTCAGAAATAGAAACTAGTTCCTCAAAAGCGTCCACATAATTTCCATTTACCCCGACAATTTTGTCGTCTGTTTGAAAGCCAACATTCTCAAGTAAACTACCCTCAGGGACATATATACCTGCAACCTCTTCAATCGGTAAACTCAATTTTCCTTGACTCCAATTCATGCCAGTATAAATAAAAAAGGCAAGAATCATGTTAAATATGACCCCGGCAGTAATTACAACCATACGCTGCCAAATTGGCTTCGATCGATATTCCCAAGGTAGTGGTTCGGCTGCTAAATGTTCGGTATCCATACTCTCATCCACCATGCCAGAAATTTTAACATAGCCACCTAGCGGAGTAGCACCAATACAATAATCAGTGTCGCCTCGTTTAAATCCCCATATACGTGGAGGAAAACCCACGGAGAATCTTTCGACTCTCATTCCAAACATTTTAGCCGCCAAAAAGTGTCCTAACTCATGTATAAATACAAGAATCATTAGTGCACCAATGAAGATGATTATTGTTTGTGTTAGTTCAAGTAGTTCCATATTGACAAATAGTTCTTGCGTAAGCTCTGGTTTGCTGATCTAATTCTACGAGTGAATCATAACTCAAGGTCGAATTAAAGCGTATTTGGTTAAGGCAACGTTCAACAATTATTGCAATTTCAATATACTTAATTTTACCCTCTAAAAAGTACTCGACTGCAATTTCATTAGCCGCATTTAATACTGCAGGGCCTCCTTTGTGGAGTTTTACTGATTCCATGGCTAATTCAACGCATGGGAATCGTGAATAATCCACTGGTTCAAAATGGAGTGTATGCATTTGTGTCCAATCCATACGTGAGCTGTTCAAGGATAACCTATGGGGATAAGACAATGCATATAAAATAGGGACTTTCATGTCAGGTGGACCAAGTTGTGCTTTGGTTGAGCCATCTACATAGGTCACCATTGAGTGAATGATACTTTCCGGATGAATTACTGGTGTAATCTTCTCAATGGGCAGGTCAAATAACCAATGCGCTTCTATGATTTCTAAGCCTTTATTCATCATGGTTGCACTATCAATGGTAATCTTAGAACCCATATTCCAATTAGGATGTTGTAATGCCTGTTGCGCCGTTACATCTTTCATTTGCTCAATGCTAAGAGTCCTAAAGGGACCACCACTTGCGGTAATAATGATTTCTTCAATTGATTCTTTTTCTTCTCCAATAAGTGATTGTAGCATTGCGCTATGTTCGGAATCGATTGGTATTAAGCTACCTTGGGATTCCTTCAAAAGTTTGGCAATAATTGCTCCACCTACCACTAGACTTTCTTTATTGGCTAAGGCTACTTTTTTGTGAGATTTCAACGCATAAAAGGTCGGAGAGAATCCTGCAAAGCCCACCAAGCTATTCAATACAACATCAATTTCAGGCAGGCATACTAACTCATTTAATGCGAGTGGGTCAACATACGTTTTAGTTACTTTAGGGTCACCTAATTGTAGATTCGTATGAGTATGGCCCAGTCCCGTCAAAACTGCGTAACGAGTACGGAATGTTTTGGCTTGTTCATCCAAAAGCTCCAAATTTTGATGGGCACTTAATAAAACAATTTCGAACAAATCATGGTGCTCTTGAATAATTTCTAACGCTTGTGTTCCAATGGAGCCCGTTGATCCTAGAATAGCAATTCGGATCTTCTTATAATTCATTTCAACCTATTTCGTTCAATTTTATCACAGCAGCCATCCTTCCAGCTTTTGTTGCTTCTCTTCTATAAGAGTAAAAATCACTTTCATCATTAAAGGTGCATCCTGTGTCCATAACAATGTGAGACTTTAGTATTCCCGTGCTGACAAGTTGCCCAAAAATATAGCCTTTTAAGTCCACATGCGGTTTGGTATTTTTGTTTTTTTCTACAAACTGTTCTGGAAACAAATCGGCAACCTCCTGCCCTACTTCAAAGGCATCAATTGAAATACATGGGCTTATATAGGCTTCTATAGAACTGATTTCTGCTCCAAGTTTTAACATAGACTCAACAGTTTTTCTAACTATTCCCTTTTGAGCCCCCCTCCAACCAACATGGGCGGCACCAATAACCTGATTGGTTACGTCTCCTAGTAGAACAGCACCACAGTCGGCGACCTGTATAAGTAAGGAAATGCCAAGGGTTGAACTTACAAAGGCATCAGTATCAGGATAGATCCCACCTTTAGTCACTATCTTAACATGTTCTGAGTGTATTTGTTGGGCTATTGCAATATGCTTTAACGATGTATCAGTCTCTTTGGCTAAAATGTGTAATTGTTCTAAGATGATATCTTGATTTTCATCGGAATTGAACCCTACATTCAGCCCTGGAATACGGGCATTTGCAACGGTATAATGAGCATTTTTTTGACTGAACCAACTCAGAATTCTAGATTCATTTAAATTGCGGGGACGTATAAATTTAAGAGGGGAAGACATTTGCTAAATGTTCCTTGATTTTTGACATTGGAAATGAATGATCTGTCCATAATTCAAAGGAACGTGCCGCCTGATATATAAGCATAGGCAAGCCACCAATCGTAGTACAATTATGCTTCGCGGCTTGACGTAAAAAAGTAGTATTCTGTGGGTTGTAAACGATATCATAGCAAATGGAATCGGCTAAAAACTCGGCAAACTGCTCGTCAACTGGAGATTGTATAATATTTGGTTGCATGCCAAGTGGTGTGGTATTTACAATCAAATCTACATCAACTGCACAGTTTACCCATTCATCATAAGAAATCAAATTTATAGCCAAATCGTTCTTTACCCGTTCAGGATTTCTACTTACTACCCAGCATTCATCGACTCCCATTTCTCTAAGCCCGTGTATTACTGCCTTGGTCGCGCCACCATATCCAAAGATTAACGCCGAATCCAGTTTAATAAGACCTAAGTCCCTCAGAGGCTGTACAAAACCATAACTATCGGTGTTATGCCCTATTATCTCATGGTCTATCTTCTGAATGCAATTGATCACTTGCATGTCTTCCGCTAAATCAGAATGTCGATCAACCGCACTTAACAAAGTTTCTTTGTATGGAAGGGTGATATTTCCCCCTTTAAAATGCACAGAATTAAAATGTGCTATTAGACTAGGCAGTTCTTGATAAAGAACCTCAACGGCAACATACTGCAAATCTAATGCATGATGATGTATAGCTAGATTATGCATAATAGGTGAGACACTGTGCGAGACTGGATTTCCAATCAACAACAAGTGATCTCTTGAAGAAACAGGATCGAGTAAGAATTCAGAAAACTTCATATAAAAAAAAAGCGCAACCAATGGCTGCGCAATTTAGAATAATAGCTTAGTTAGTTTAAGCTGTAACTTCTTGTGTTGGCTCTAGAGAACCTTCTTTGAAGGTATCGCTTTCAGCTAGTTTCTTAAAAGATTCTAGGTCTTTGACTAGTTGATCCGCTGATTGCTCTATAAAATTTGCTAGTCCCTCAGAAGGATCGCCAAAAAATGTACGATAGTCTAAAGAAAACTCTACTCTAGTTCGATTACCGTTTTCAAGCGGAGTAAAACGAATGGTACCAGTTTGGTTTAGATTGCCATTGATAGTAATCCAAGCAAAACGAGTATTTCTTAAATTATCGATTAGATTGGTAGTCCAGTGAAAAGTTTCACCGTTAACAGTGGTTTTATATTCAAAAGTTTGGGAATTGATTCGGTCTACAGAATCAATACGCTCAAGAAACTTAGGGAAATCAACTGGATTGCTTAAAAGTTCATATACCTTTGATAAGGGTAAGTCGATTTCTATACGTTCGTGCGCCATAAAATATACCTTGGTTCTTGGAATAATAGTTATTTAGTAAACGATGAACCGTTTATGGGGAAACAGGAGAGATTCATCCATTATGTTTAAAATACGCATAATATGTATAAGCCTCAATGACTAACCCGAATAAATTTATCCGTCCGATTACAGGTGTTGCTGAATCTCTAGTGCAATGGATTCAATAGGTTGAGCCCCATCTAGTATGATGAATCGAGGTTGCTCTTTAGCCATGAGCTCATACCCCTCTAATACTCGGGTGTAGAATTCATTACCCGCCATTTCCATTCGGTCTTGGGCGCGTTCTGATCGCCTCTGCAATGCTAAATGTAAGGGCAAACGCAAATAAAAGGTGAGATTGGGTATTAGGCCATGCGAAGCCATTTTATTCAGTGCAACAATTTCTTTTAAAGGTAAAACTGATCGACCATACCCTTGGTACGCTGTTGTTGAATCATAAAATCGATCTAGAATAACTACAGTCCCATTATCTAAATCAGGGATAATTTTTTCCTGTACTAATTGTGCGCGAGCCGCCGAGAACAAGAGCAATTCCGAAACGGCAGATATCTCATTCTTTGAATCTAAAAGTAGCGTTCGTATTTCTTCGGCAATGCGCGCACCCCCTGGTTCTCTATATACTTGTACATGTTTCCCTTTGTCTTCAAGGTACTGCTTCAATAAATAAATTTGGGTTGATTTACCACAACCATCAATGCCTTCGAATGTTATTAGCATGTTTGAGTGATTACCATTTTTCTGGATAGTCCAGATCTAAGGGTTCTTTGTTCAATATCAAACTAAGTGCTACATAAATAAATAAACTTGAACCCCATCCCATAAAAAAGGCCAACACAAAAATAGAACGCACCCAGATAGTTCCTATTCCGAAGAAATCAGCTAGACCACCACACACACCCCAAAGTTTCTTGTCATTCCTTGACTTATAAAGTCGCTTTGATCGTCTTTGTTGAAAATAACCCCAAGAATAAGTGGTTGAATCTGCTAGAAAGGTATTGGTTCTGCCACGCTCGGCATATGGTTTTTTATTATCGTATTGGGTATTACCCGATGATGAAAGCTTTGAATCACCTGAACCAAAAACATCAAAATTTTTAGTATCAACCTGCTTATTAATTGCAGAGTGATAGTTAGAAAGCTGAGAAGCTTGATTAGAATCAGAGCCGAATCCCTCATACCGGAGTGGTTCATCAGGATAATATTGACCCCCAAAAACATCCTCTTTAGTTTTTTTCTTTTTTTTTGGTTTTTTTTCACCTACAAAGCGACTACTAACTGCGGCAAGTAGTAAAAAAAACCCGCCAAGGAACGGAAGAGCATCAATAGATCCAGGTCCAAAATGTAAACCCATTCTGAATAAAATAAACGAGAAGGTGGTTAGTAGTATAAATGCACCCGAAATGGTAGCTGGATTAATGTAACTAGGTTTTTTTTCTTGTTCTTTCCCTAAGAAATCTTCAAGAGTGTTGTCTAAGGAACTCTTGTCAAAAGGAATTTCTTGTTCTGTTGTACTATCTGTTGTACCAGGGAATCTAAAGGATTTGTTTTTTGTCTTGAACATGTTTAATAATACGATAAAATTGAGACTAGGTTACAATAAATGAATCCCTTTCTCGCTAATAAAGCCATCCAAAGCTATATCCCATGGATCTTTGGGCAAAGAGCATACGTTAAAGCCATCTGCAAGTAACCCAATTTTAAAGGTTGAACTATGGATTTCGGATAAAAAACCATCGTAATATCCAGCGCCATATCCCAACCTAGTCCCATGTTTATCAACAGCTAGTAAAGGCACCAAGACTAAATCTAGGAGTTGTAGATTAGCCTTTATTTCAGAAATAGGTTCGAGCACTCCCCAGTCATTTTTTTTAACCTTATTTACATCCGTCAAATAACTATGTCGTAGTTGCCTATTTGCTTCCATGATAGGTACTACCGTCTTTTTACCTTGAGTTAAGCAGTATTTGATAATCTCAAGCGTATCTACTTCCCTTTGTGTAGCAATGGAGATGTAACTATGTACTGTTTCAGCTTTTTTAAAAACATCCCAACCAATCAAATGCTTACGAATACTTTCATTGGAGCTTTCCCACACTCTTTTTTTAAGACCAATTCTTTTATTTTTAAAATGTGTCCGTAATGATTTTTTGAATGATTTAGTTCTTAAATTCATATCCAGTATGTACTTAGTAAAGTCAGTGGTTGAATTAAAGGTCGATTATGTAATGCTGAGAGATGTCGGTATCATAATCTAGCAATTCACACAATAGATCCTGCCAAAAATTCTTACCATAGTGAAGCATGAAATAAGTTGGATGCAGTACGCGCTCCATGGGTCCTTTTGGAAATAAATAGGACTGAAGAAAATGTAATTGTCCTAATTCACGCTCAAATTTCGATTCATAAGCCTGTTTAGCTTTTTTCTTAAGCGATTGAATGGCCTTATGAATGTCATTTTCAGTCTTTCCTATTGAGCCTTCCAAAGTTGGATCAAATGAGAGAATATCACGAGCCTGAGAACGGTAATGTTGAAGCAAATTAAGTTCTAACTCATCGATTTTGGCGTCTGGAAACTGCTCGGGTAAGCTGGCCAACCAATTATTCTTCAGTTTAGAAGAGCTGGCTTGATAATGAGCCAGTGAAAATGGAAATTTTTCCATTAAATGTTGAACTTTTTTCTCACGTATGGTTGCAGAAAAACGAGGTATAAGGATGGGCATATCTATGCCAAAAAACTCATACATCTTTTTCATTTGACCATGATATGCTATTTCTGTTGGACCACCCACATAAGCAATAACTGGAAGTAAATGATCTTGAAGAATAGGCCGTAAAAATACATTAGGCGAAAACCAGTCCGGATGCAACTGAGTAAGCTTTTGGAGTTCATCCTGAGTCAGTGTTTTAGATGCCCCCTTTTGCTGGAAGGAATACAAATTAGTTGAATCACGATATAATTTAACCCGCTTAGCTTCCTCATTGAACACAAACCATTGACTATCCATTACAGTTACCTGACTCTGACCCGTCATTTCAATTACACTTTCGGTTTGATTTTTTAGCAATTTCGTAATCGAATAATCATTGGTCACAGCTTTCTGTATTATTGGACTAAGAAGCCTTTTAATACTACGGTGATTACTGCCAGCTATTAAAAAATCATATCCTTTAAATACATGAGTAATCCACTGAGAAAAATTTTGCGCGTGAGTCTTATCCTCAGAGTAAGCCTCCTTAGATTCTTGTAAAAAGGATTCAACCCAAGTATTTTTTCTGAATTGGACGCTTGGCTTTACAGCTTTGGAATCTAACTGCTCTTCAACTTTTTCTGATGTTGCCTGCTCATTAAAATAATCGCTGCTTAACCAATCAAAGAATTCATTTGTAATGAGAGGGCTATCCCCTTTAATCTGACTAACGGGCATCCCAACTTGTGACTTCAGCAACTCCTGCTTAACATCTGCTTGGAATTGACGAACTAACGATTCATACTCAAAATAGCCCAAATCGTTAGATGATTGATACCAATTAATTTGATTGATTTCAGCATAATCATGATCCTCATCAGCCAGCCAAAATACCGGGATAACAGTTTTACCTAGTTCTTTTGAAATACGTTTACTCCAATGTATGGCACTCATTAGCTTGAAATAAGTGTAGAGTGGACCACCATACCATGAAAGTTGCTGACCTGTGACTATGCAATAACTATCTTCGCGTAATAACTTAGTCCGAATAGTTGTCTGTGATTCATCAATACCTAAGTTTTGGTGAAGTTCTTTCAGCGCCTCGACTATTTCAGCTCTTGAGCTAGTAAAAGTCGATTGCAAAGAGTTAATTTTTTTATTAGATATATCATTTAACTTATTGTTAGCAAATGGGTAAAAACTATAGAAAGGTTTTAATGTAGTGTCGCCCTTTGTGTAGTTAGATAAGAACGAATCGGGTTGTAAGTCAGTAAAAGGAATGGGACTAAATTTCACGATTTACTTAACCTTTTAGTCTTTGTATTTGATCTCTCAAATTAGCCGCTTTTTCATAACTTTCTGTTTCTATCGCTATCTGCAATTGTTCATGAAGCAATTCAAGTGGGCTTTTCTTTTCTTCGGTTGAACGCATATCAGGTTTTTTCATTTGGTTCATATGACCCTCCTCGGTAAGGTTTTCTTCATGCACTACCCCTGCTTCTTCTAATACAAGCTCATCAACATAAATAGGGCAAGAAAAACGAACCGCTAGGGCAATGGCATCACTAGGTCGAGCATCTACTTTGTGAAGAGATATTGGACCTTTAATGGAAATATTAGCATAATAGGTGCCTTCTTTCAAATGATGAACTACTACATGTTCAATTTGCCCCCCTAAATCAGTTATGATTTGCACAGTCAAATCATGGGTCATTGGCCTAGGTGGTTTAATTTGTTCCATTTCCAATGCGATTGCTTGCGCTTCATATGCCCCAATAATGATGGGTAGTCGCCGACTTCCACCTGCTTCAATTAAAATGAGAGCATACGCAGAGGATGTTCGCGTACTCGTGGTAAGCCCAAAAATTTCCATTTCGACCATAAATTGAGCGTCTAATGTGTGTGCTTTAGCTGTATCAGTTTCGCATTGGATACCGCTTATCAAGTTTATCCATTACGCATATAGCTGAAAGATAGCATTATTTAAGGTCGAACTAAAATACCTCTCGAGCTACTTTATAGACCGACTCACTTTTTCCCATCGAATAATAGTGTAAGGTGGGAACACCAAATTCAATGAGCTCCTTTGATTGCTCTATAGCCCATTCAATCCCAATTTCTTTTGCCTGATCGTTATTTTTGGCCTTTTCTAGTTCATTGGTTAAATCATAAGGCAAATCGATATGAAATATCTGTGGTAAGATCGTAAGTTGTCGCAGTGAAGTTATGGGCTTTAAACCTGGTACTATCGGTATATTAATGTCTATTTCCCGGCATTTAGTAACAAAGTCAATGTATTTCGAAGTGTCAAAAAACATCTGAGTGACAATATAGTCGGCCCCTTTATCTGCTTTTTGCTTTAAATATTTCATATCCATTTCTAAATTGGGGGCAGCCATATGCTTTTCTGGATAACCAGATACCCCAATACAAAAGTCTGAGTGATGGGCTTGCTCGAGTTCATCGTCCAGGAATATACCCCGATTTAAATCTACCACCTGTTCTAATAGCTCAGAAGCGTATGCATGTCCCCCTTTCTCTGGCTTAAAGTCTCGATCTGGTTTACGTGCATCACCCTGAAGCACCATAATATTATCAATGCCTAAAAAATTTAAATCTATCAACGCATTTTCAGTCTCTTCTTTTGTGAACCCACCACAAATAATGTGAGGCACTGCATCTATTTTATATTTGTTTTGGAGTGCCGCACAAATGCCCACTGTACCCGGTCGTTTACGTACTGTTTTTTTTTCCATAAGACCGTTAGGTAGTTTTTTATATTCAAACTCTTCACGGTGATAGGTCACGTCTATAAAAGGTGGATTAAACTCCATTAGCGGATCAATATGATCGAAAAGAGTTTGTATATGTTGCCCTTTTAATGGAGGTAAAACCTCAAAGCTAAAAAGGGTTGAATCACCAGCGTTTTCAAAGTATTTCGTTACTTTCATGGTTAGGCGGGCTGTTTATTAGATTCTTTTTTTAGGGTATTCTTAGGTTCATAAGTAAGATGCGAACGAAGCCAACTTTCTGTTTCCACGACAGACATATCTTTACGTTCACTATAATCAAGTACCTGATCATGTTGAATATTACCAAGGGCAAAGTAACGAGAATCAGGATGGGAAATATAAAAACCACTTACCGAACTTGCTGGCAACATAGCAAGAGATTCCGTAAGACTAATCCCAATTTGTTCTTGCACCCAGAGCAATGAAAAGAGTTTCCATTTTTCGGTGTGATCAGGGCACGCTGGGTAGCCAGGTGCAGGGCGAATACCCTCATACTGTTCGGAAATAAGTGCTTCGTTGTCAACCGCTTCATGACTATAAGCCCAGTATTCTGTGCGTACTTTATAGTGTAAATACTCTGCAAATGCCTCCGCTAAACGATCTGCTAAAGCTTTCACAAGTATAATTGAGTAGTCGTCCGAATTAGCTTCAAATTCATCGATTAATGCAGAGATATTCAAACCTGCTGTGACAGCAAACAACCCGAAGTAATCCACTCTATCCTGGTCTTTTGGACTAATAAAATCGGCTAATGAAATGTTGGGTTGTCCACTTCGCTTTTTGGCTTGCTGTCGAAGAAACTCAAATCGTTGAATGGGTTCTACCTTTCCAAAAGACAGTTCCTGTTCACTGTAAGCAGGGTATAATTCGACTGATTCGTTAGTACTGAGTGCAGGATATATACCAAATATTCCTTTCGCAGTCTGAGGACAGTCGCTACGCATTCGATCTAACATCGCCTGTGCACTCTTCCACAATTCTCTAGCCTGCTCCCCAACCACATCATCCTGCATAATGGCGGGGTATTTTCCGGTTAGCATCCATGTCTTAAAAAATGGAGTCCAATCAATAAAGGGAATTAACTCGTCAATGCTCTCTAATTCTAGTTGATGAGTACCCTGTATCTTAGGTTTTCTAGGTTCATAGTTTGCCCAATCTGTAGTCCATTTATTGGCCCTAGCATAATCCAAATCAATATATTCTTTCTTTTGGGTCCTACCAGCATATTGCACCCTCATTTGCTCATATTCGGCTTTAATCTTGTCTAAATAAGCTGGGCCATGTTCAGCACTTAAGAGAACGTTACTAACTGTCACAGCTCGGGATGCATCTAAAACATGGATTACCCCATGTTCGTATGCTGGTTCAATTTTAACTGCGGTGTGTAGTTTGGATGTTGTTGCTCCTCCAATTAATAGAGGTATACTAAGGCCGGCCTTCTTCATTTCCTGGGCAACATCGACCATTTCATCTAGGGACGGGGTAATTAAGCCGCTAAGCCCAATCATAGCGACTTTATGCTCAACAGCAGCTTCAATAATCTTGTGCGTGGGTACCATGACCCCGAGATCAATTACATCATAGTTATTACAGGCAAGTACCACTCCTACAATATTTTTTCCAATATCATGAACATCCCCTTTTACTGTGGCGAGTAACACTTTAGTTCGTGAAGTATCTTGTTTGAGGAGTTCTTTTTCAGCTTCTAAATAAGGGGTTAAGTGGGAAACTGCTTGTTTCATAACCCTTGCACTTTTAACCACTTGTGGTAAAAACATTTTTCCTTCACCAAAGAGATCTCCAACTACATTCATTCCATCCATTAAAGGACCCTCTATGACTTCCAGGGACGAGGAGTAATGATGTCGTGCTTCATCAACATCATCGATAATAAACTCGGTTATTCCTTTGATTAAGGCATGCTCTAAACGCTTGCTCACCCCCTCTTCTCTCCAAGCCAGTTGAACTTTTTCTTTAACTTGTCCGTCATCCTTATATGAATCGGCTAGATCTAAAAGTCGCTCAGTTGCATCGTCACGCTTATTCCAAAGCACATCCTCAACACATGTGAGTAGTTCTTCAGGAATTTCGTTATATACTTCTAATTGATTCGGATTAACAATGCCCATATCCATACCATGTTGAATAGCATGGTATAAGAAGGCCGCATGAATGGCTTCTCGCACTTTGTTATTTCCGCGAAAAGAAAAGGAGATATTGCTTACCCCACCAATAATATGCGCACCAGATAAATGTTCTCTAATCCATTTAGCTGTCAAGAAAAAATCCACTGCATTGTTACGGTGTTCTTCCATCCCAGTTGCAACTGGAAATATGTTAGGATCTAATATGACGTCCGATGCATCATATCCTAGATCGTCTACTAGTATGCGGTAAGAACGCTCGCAGATTTGAATTCTCCGTTCCAATGAATCAGCTTGACCATTTTCGTCGAAGGCCATGGCAATTACAGCTGCACCAAGTTTTTGAATAATTCGTGCTCGCTCGATAAAAATCTCTTCTCCATCCTTTAAAGAAATGGAATTGACTACACCCTTACCCTGTAGAGTTTTTAATCCCGCCAAAATAACTTCCCATTTTGAGGAATCCACCATTATAGGTATTCGAGCTATGTCTGGCTCAGAGGCAATAAGGTTGAGGAAGTGAGCCATCTCTTTAGCGCTATCTAATAGCCCTTCGTCCATGTTCACATCGAGTATCTGAGCCCCACCTTCTACTTGATCACGAGCAATATCTAATGCCTGCTCGTACAAACCTTCTTTAATCAGTCGTAAAAATCGTTTAGAGCCAGTTACATTGGTACGTTCACCTACGTTAATAAAATTGGTATCAGGGCCTACTATAAAGGGTTCTAATCCACTTAACCGTAACGGTGATGGTTTCATATCTTCCCCATAAAAGCCCGCACCCTTGGCTGATATTCACTAGCAAGGTCCGCTATTTGTTTTATATATTCTGGGGTAGTACCGCAACAGCCTCCAATAATATTGATCATATTTTCTTGTAAAAATGGGCGTAATTCTGCGACCATTTCCTCTGGACTTTGGTCATACTCACCAAATTCATTTGGTAGTCCTGCATTTGGAAAGGCACTTATAAAATGTGGAGCAGTATTAGCCAAAACCCGTACATAATTCTTTAATTTACACGCTCCTAAGGCACAATTTAAACCAACACTCAGAATAGGAGCATGGGAAACTGATATGAGAAAGGCTTCAACAGTCTGACCAGATAAAGTTCGACCACTTGCATCGGTAATGGTACCTGAAATCATAATAGGAAGCTGTTGACTGCGTTCATCAAATAGCTCCAACAAGCCAAAGATAGCAGCTTTGGCATTCAGTGTATCAAAGATGGTTTCAATTAGTAATAGATCGGCTCCACCATCCATTAACCCGCTCGCTTGCTCTTTATAAGCCTGGGCTAACTCGTCAAAATGAACAGCTCTATACCCAGGTCGTGTAACGTCGGGTGAAATTGATGCAGTTCGATTAGTCGGACCCAATGCTCCTGCTACATATTTAGGTTGATCAGATGCAAATTCTTCAATGGCCTGCCTGGCTAATTGAGCACTCACTTTGTTCAACTCATAGGCATAGTCACTCATATCATAGTCTGCCTGGGCAATGGACGTACTAGAAAACGTATTGGTCTCTAGAATATCGGCCCCAGCACCCAAATAGGCCAAGTGGATATCTTTTATAATATCTGGTCGAGTCAGAGATAAAAGGTCGTTGTTACCTTTTAGGTCAACATGATGGTCGGTGAACAGATCCCCTCTAAAATCTATCTCTGCAAGTTGGTGCTGCTGAATCATGGTTCCCATTGCACCATCTAATATCAATATCCGTTTTGCTAAATCGTCTTGAATCATATATTTAATTATTATATTTTAATATACGAATTTCAAAAGTTTAATACTCAAGCTTCAGCGGTCTACGTTCAGGTGCAACTTCGAGCCTTTATAGATCGACCATAAAGGGGCAGCTAATGCCAACTGCACCCTTCCAAAGTCAGTTCGAAAGGAATAGTTAAATCCAGCAGACCATACTGTTTGATTGGTACTTGGCATTTCTATGTTGGGTTCAAAGAATTGAAAATAGGCACCTGCGGTAAAAAATTCCCAGAAATTATTGTCTTTCATGGGAATTACATAACTAGTTTTGAATCGATAGGCCCATTGTGCATCAAATTGACGCTCATAAAAACCAGGTAGGCTTTTGGCTCCACCAAATACAATTGCGTAGGTCCAAGGTAATTCCTCAGCCCAAACCTGATCGTACACCTGATTTAGTCGTACAAAACCTACGCCTATTTTTGGTGATTCAAGTGTAATTTTAAGGTGCAATGAATGAAGCCACTGAGTCGTATTTCCGGAAAATTGATGGCCTATCTGTGTGCTTTTTTGATGCGTTGATCGCAAGTCTAATTCAGTATCTAAGTTCCATTCAGCGATATTAAAACACTGATAAGTCCCTAATTCCATAGCGATAGCTTGGTAGGCATGTAAATTTGTTTGTAGCTGACGGGTAGTGCTGCTATTCTCCCAAGCCAAATTCAGGGTATACTTTCGGTCCGCATCTACTAGCCAACGTCCTCCTAAGCCGACTATACTTTGTTGATATACACTGTCTCTTTGTTCAAGCTCAATAAAAGCGTCTAAGTGAAATTGCTCGCTAATAGGTTGCTGAATGAGGAGTGAAGTTGAGGTGTAATCGATATCGGTTCGAGTAAATCGAAAATCCAAGGCCTGATTCACTTTCCATAGGTCAGGAATTCGTAACTCTAGATCACCAACTAACATCCATCGATTCTCATTTAAGGGCACCACACCTAACACACCTTCGACCGAACTTTTAGAAATATGTGACCCCGATTGTTTAACCAGCTGGTTTGCTGTTATACTAGTTTGTATACTTAAGAATAATTCAACCTGCTCTTTTGTATGGTCTTCTTTGAGTTGATCAATCTGAAGCCATTCATTGGAAGCTAATGGCCGCTGCTTTTTGACCAACACATTTGTTACCAAATCACTTATCCATTCATCGCTGTAGGGTTTATTCAGAAGTGTATCTATAATGACATCGGAAATTAAAGTCATTGATACCACAGGCATATTTTGCTGACCTAAGCCAGGTGTATAATCCGTGGTTTTTGGTTGATTGAGGGTTGCATCAACCAGTACAAATCGGGTTAATTTGTATGGATTTTTGGCGGATTGAGCGTATACAAGTGGTGTGAAACCTATGACTAGCAGGCCTATGACTAACATGCTTATGCTTATGAGAAAAATTGCAAGTCGATGCACGTGCAATGCGGTGAGTTAGTGTTGATTATCTGAGCTTGTGTACGATCAGCTATAGGTTCTATGATAGCATAGAAGCCATAAAATAGATAGTAAAAATTTGTACTAACTATTCTTTTCGGATTTAAATGTGATTAATTTTGTTGATTATTCGTTGTTTACTTGGTAACCATTAATCAGTCTAGTTAAATGGCTTTTTTCTTAAGTATTATCTCGTTTTTATCTCATTTTGAAGCATTCACTTTAATCTTTTAATTATATTTCCGCTCTAATTCATTTCCTGCATGAAAAACAGTTACAAAGAACTTATTGAGCAGACATACTACTTTCCTCAAGAAGGTTTTGATCTCCACGATGGAATACTTCATTTTAATGGAATTGATCTTAAGAAAATCATTGATACCTATGGAACTCCCTTTCGAATTAATTATTTGCCAAAAATTAGGGAACAAATCCAAAAAGCTCGAAGCTTATTCAATAAGGCTATTGAGAAGCATTCCTATATAGGTTCGTATGAATTTTGTTACTGTACCAAGTGCTGTCACTTTAGTCATGTGGTTAAAACAGCGCTTAAGGAAAAGGTTTCATTGGAAACCTCTTCTTCATTTGACATAGACCTGATCTTAAAACTATACGAACAAGATGCTTTAACGAAAGAAACCACGATAGTTCATAATGGTATTAAGACCGAGGAGTACATTGAAAAAATTCGATTTTTACAAAACCAAGGCTTTGAACATACCATCACCATATTGGATAGTGTACATGAACTAGATCGTATTACTATGCATAAGCTAGACAGGCCAATAAAAATCGGCCTTCGGATAACCATTGATGAAGAGCCTCAAGCAGCTTATTACACATCTAGATTAGGTATTAATAAACGAGAGTTATTGGAACTAGTAAAGGAAAATATACAGCCAAACCCCTTACTTGAGCTTCATATGATCCATTTCTTTGTAGATTCAGGGATCAATGATAATTTATATTACTGGGGTGAGTTCAAAAAAGCCCTGCAATTATACACCCAGATTAAGCAATTGGCCCCATCCCTCCATGCCTTAAATATTGGTGGTGGCTTTCCAATTAAAAATAGCTTGGGATTCGAATATGATTACGAATACATTGTGGATGAAATCGTACGGAACATCAAAGAAACATGTGTAGAAGCAAAGGTATCAGTACCAGATATTTACACTGAATTCGGAAAATATACCGTTGGTGAAAGCGGAGCAGTTATCTTTAAAGTTATCGAACAAAAACAACAAAACGATACTGAATTATGGTACATCATTGATAATAGCTTAATGAATACCATACCTGATGCTTGGTCTATCAACGAAAAATTTATTCTTCTCCCTATTAACAAGTGGGACCATAGTTATAAACGTATTCATATTGGTGGTATAAGCTGTGACCATTCCGATTACTATAACTCTGAGCAGTTAAATCAACAAATACTTTTGCCTGTGCATGAAGTTAAAAAAATTGAAGATCCTCTGTACATTGGATTTTTTCACACGGGCGCGTATCAGGAAGCAATTTCGGGTTATGGGGGCATAAAACACTGCCTAATCCCCTCACCACGACAAATTGTAGTAGACAAAGATGAACATGGTAATCTTATAGATTATCTTTACCGAGACGAACAATCGGTCAGTAATATGCTATCCATACTTGGCTATGATGAATAATGTTATTTTCTACTGGTGCACTATTTTTAATCCTCTAATTTGGACAGTAATATTTGTATTCCATCTATTTATAAGAAAATGTCAATGACGATTAATATGGTTTGAATAATCGAAATAACCCTTCTCTATCTCAATTAACTATCTTTAATACAATTTAACTTTAAAAGGTAATGTCAAAAGGACCAATTTCTACTTTTTTACAAACGAATTTTAAGCACTTTAATGCTGCCGCATTAATTGAAGCTGCCCAAGCCTATGAGCTAAAATTACTTGAAGGACATTCTATGTTGGTAAGTTTGGCCGGAGCAATGAGTACTGCAGAATTAGGGATAAGTATGGCAGAAATGATTCGGGCAGATAAAGTTCATGCTATTTCATGTACAGGGGCTAACTTAGAAGAAGATGTTTTTAATTTAGTAGCTCACGATCATTATAAGCGCATTCCTAATTATCGGGACTTAAGTCCTTTTGACGAACAAGAGCTACTCAATAAACATTATAACCGAGTCACAGATACCTGCATACCTGAGATGGAAGCAATGCGAGTAATTGAGGAGCATTTAGTCCGGCGATGGGTCAATGCCGCTAGTAATGGAACTCGAAAGTTTCCCCATGAATATTTTTATGACCTACTGTTGTCAGGTGATATTTCATCATCCTATCAAATTAACCCGAAACAGTCTTGGCTACTAGCTGCCGCAGAAAAAAATTTACCCATCGTTGTTCCCGGTTGGGAAGACTCTACCTGTGGGAATTTCTTTGCCTCTCATTGTATCGAGGGCAGAACCAATCCACAGGTTGTAAAATCCGGAATAGAGTATATGATTGAACTGGCAGCATGGTATCAGAAAGTATCTGTAAAGGGTGTTGGATTCTTCCAAATTGGTGGTGGAATCGCTGGTGACTTCCCCATTTGTGTGGTACCTATGATTGAACAGGATTTGTGTATCTCAGTGCCTTTATGGTCATATTTTTGCCAAATTAGTGATTCAACCACTAGTTATGGGTCCTATTCAGGGGCTATTCCTAACGAAAAGATAACGTGGGGGAAATTAGGTGTGGATACCCCAAAATTTGTTATAGAATCTGATGCAACCATTGTTGCTCCACTAATTTTTGCGTATCTACTAAATAAATAAATTTTTCGGAATTAATGTCTTCACCCCTAATCACTTTAAAAAAAAAAGATACTCATGTTCCAAAGGTAGATAGCGCCTTGGACCTGTATGATTCTCTACTGCTTCCTCGGCTAATTGAGG
>MDSV01215950.1_pt1 | contig 85861 bp, 97 predicted proteins | sample 810851 | NCBI WGS metagenome assembly MDSV01 (sample SAMN05326640, study PRJNA326480) | marine metagenome | isolation source: seawater | place: Atlantic Ocean: North East | collected 2012
ACATTTCCTCATATTGGTAATGTGGGGGTTAATGAAGATGATATGGAAACCATAAAGCCTGCGGTGAAAGGGTTGGTATTGCGTGAGCCAATTACTCCTCCTTCAAATTATCGCCAAACTGCGAGCCTAGAAAAATGGCTTACATCAAATCGTATTACTGGAATTAGTGGTGTAGATACTAGGGCATTGGTGCGGTATATCCGTACTAACGGTGCACAAAACGCCGTAATTTGTCATGCTGCAGATGCAAAATCGATTGATTTGAAAAAGTTGCATGCCAAAGCTAGTGGTCATCCTACCTTAGAAGGGATGGAGCTGGCAATGTCTGTTACAGGGCAATATGAAAAGAAATTTAAAGGCAAGCTTCATGACTTGGTTAGTGTTCCTGACCGTGTTAAGCAGTATAAGGTTGTTGCAATTGATTATGGTGCTAAGCAAAATATCATGCGTCACCTCAATCATGTTTTCGAGCAAGTAATTGTGGTGCCTGCGGATACAAAAGCTAGTGATATACTAGCCCAAAAGCCAGATGGGGTGTTTTTGTCTAATGGTCCTGGTGATCCTGCTGCTACCGGAGCGTATGCTATTGAAGTTATCAAAGAGATTATGGATAAAGGTGTGCCGATATTTGGTATTTGTATGGGACATCAGCTTTTGTCACTGGCTCTTGGGTGTAAGACAAAAAAAATGCATCAGGGGCACAGAGGTGCCAATCATCCTGTCCAACATTTAGCTACTGGTAGAGTAGAAATCACCAGTCAAAATCATGGATTTGTGGTTGATGAAGATAGTTTACCTAATGATGTGCAGGTAACACATCGTTCGTTATTTGATAAAACCATCGAAGGTATAAAACATAGTAGTTTGCCTGTGTTTAGTGTGCAGTATCATCCAGAGTCTTCTCCTGGGCCTCACGATAGTCATTATTTGTTCTATCAATTTGTACATATGATTGCAGATACCAAGAAAAGCCAAAATAAGGTGCAGAAAGCTTATGCCTAAACGTCTTGATATTAAATCGATTCTTGTGATTGGAGCTGGTCCTATTGTTATTGGGCAAGGGTGTGAGTTTGATTATTCAGGAACGCAAGCTTGTAAGGTATTAAAGGATGAAGGTTACCGTGTTATTTTGGTTAACTCTAACCCAGCAACCATTATGACGGATCCGTCTATTGCGGATGCAACATACATTGAGCCGATTACGGCGGAATTAGTAGAAAAGATTATAGCGAAAGAGCGTCCGGATGTAGTACTTCCGACTGTGGGAGGCCAAACAGCTCTTAATTGCGCCATAGAGTTGCATGAAAGAGGTGTGCTGGAGAAATACGGAGTTGAATTGATTGGTGCTAAGCCAGAGGTGATTGAGAAAGCTGAGAATAGAGAGCTATTTAATCGGGCGATGAAAGCGATTGGTTTGGCAGTGCCAAAGAACACCGTTGTTCAAACAATGGAGCAAGCTGAAGAAGCGCTCGAGGATATTGGCCTTCCTGCTATTATTCGTCCATCTTTTACTTTAGGTGGTTCTGGTGGCGGTGTTGCTTATAATAGAGAAGAATTTAGAGAAATTGTTGCAAGTGGCCTGGATGCTTCGCCGACCAATGAAGTGCAGATTGATGAGTCGATTATTGGTTGGAAAGAATACGAGATGGAGGTTGTCCGTGATAAGGTCGATAATTGTATCATTGTATGTTCCATTGAAAATATAGATCCTATGGGTGTTCATACGGGCGACAGTATCACTGTTGCTCCAGCTCTTACATTAACGGACAAAGAATATCAAGTGATGCGGGATGCATCGTTGGCTGTGCTTCGCGAAATAGGGGTGGATACGGGTGGTTCGAACGTGCAATTTGCAGTGAACCCTGAAGATGGTAGGTTGGTTGTTATTGAGATGAATCCGCGTGTATCACGCTCATCAGCGCTGGCATCTAAGGCTACGGGTTTTCCTATTGCTAAAGTAGCTGCCAAATTAGCTATTGGTTATACCTTGGATGAAATTGTGAATGATTGTACCAAAGTTACACCAGCATCATTTGAGCCCACCATTGATTATGTGGTGACAAAAATTCCGCGCTTTAATTTTGAGAAATTTAAAGGTGCTAAGCCAGAACTTACCAGTGCAATGAAGTCAGTTGGTGAAGCAATGGCTGTTGGCCGAAATTTTCTAGAGTCTATTAATAAAGCGATGCGATCATTAGAACAAAAATATGATGGGCTTACTCCCATTGATATTGGTCAAGATATTGATTCTATTAGAGCCCACTTATCCAAGGCTACTCCTACAAGGCTTTTAGCAATTGTTCAGGCTATTCGTCAGGGTGCTAGTTTAGAAGATATACAGCGTGTGACGCATTATGATCCTTGGTTCTTACAGCAATTTAAAGATTTTGTTCTAGCTGAACAAGAATTGAAGAAAGCCGGTCTTCCAGAAACCCGATATGATTGGTTGCGTTTTAAGAAAATGGGTTTTTCGGATAAACATATTGCTGATATTGTTGGTAAGAAGTCGGACCAAATAAGACGTGCACGTCATAAATTAGGGGTGGTGCCAGTATATAAACGTATTGATACATGCGCCGCAGAATTTGAATCTAATACATCGTATATGTATAGCTGCTATGAAGGTGATGGGGTTAGTAAAGCAGAGTGCGAGTCTTCAGTATCAGGTAATAAAAAAGTAATGATCCTAGGTGGTGGACCAAACCGTATTGGACAAGGTATAGAATTTGACTATTGCTGTGTTCATGCGGTATATGCACTTAAAGAGGCTGGGTTTGAAACCGTTATGGTTAACTGTAATCCTGAGACAGTGTCTACGGATTATGATACTTCGGATCGCTTATATTTTGAGCCATTAACGGAAGAAGATGTCTTGGAAATTGCGATTAAAGAGCAATCCAATGGTAAGCTTCATGGAGTGATTGTTCAGTATGGTGGGCAGACTCCATTGAAATTGGCTGCCTTCTTAGAAGAAAATAAAGTTCCGATTATTGGTACTTCGCCGCAGACCATTGAACTGGCAGAAGATAGAGAGTTATTTAAACAGCTCCTGAATAAACTGAAGCTAAAACAGCCTGCTAATGATACTGCTTTGACGATTAGTGAAGTAGAAGAAAAAGCAGTAGAAATTGGTTATCCACTTGTGGTTAGGCCGTCTTTTGTTTTAGGCGGAGTGAATATGGCCATTATTAGCTCCAAAGAAGAGTTGCACGATTATTTGGCCCATACCTCAATTAGTTTTGAGAATGGACCATTATTGCTGGACCGTTTCTTGCAAGAGGCGGTTGAGGTAGATGTGGACGCGATATCCGATGGCAAAGATGTGTTTGTTGCAGGTATTATGGAGCATATTGAAGAAGCAGGAATTCATTCAGGAGATTCTGCATGTTCGTTGCCTCCATATTCGCTGACCAAAAAGGTTATCAACCAAATAAAAGAATATACGAAGGCTCTTGCTCTTTCCTTGAAGGTGAAGGGGCTAATGAATGTCCAGTATGCGGTAAAAGATAGTATTATTTATATTATTGAGGTGAACCCTCGTGCCAGCCGGACAGTGCCATTTGTTGCGAAAGCCACGAATGTTCCTATCGCCAAGATTGCTGCACGTGTTATGGCAGGTGAGTCATTGGCATCCTTTAAATTGAAGGAAAAAGAACTTGGCCATGTAGCAGTAAAAGAAGCAGTGTTGCCATTTGCTCGTTTTCCTGGAGTTGATGTTATCTTGGGCCCAGAGATGAAGTCTACAGGCGAGGTAATGGGTTTAGATAAAGGTTTTGGTCGCTCATATGCTAAGTCACAGCTGGCTGCTGGAAATGTGATGCCGCTAGAAGGTGTTGTGTTTATGTCAGTGAAAGATGATGACAAGCGTTATTTAAAAGAATTGGCGCCAACATTGATTGAGCTTGGCTTTACCATTGTTGCCACCAAGGGGACAGCACATTATTTAGAAAAAGATAACATTCCAGTGACTCAGGTTAATAAAGTCTTGGAAGGGCGTCCACACATTGTTGACATCATGAAAGATGGTGGTATAGACTTAGTGATTAATACCACTGAGGGTGCCGCTTCGATTTCGGATAGTTTTAGTATCCGGCGTACGGCGTTACTAAACAAGATTCCTTATAGTACGACCATGGCAGGAGCAAAAGCCTTGGTACAGGCAATTGTTCGTACTAAACAGGCTTCTGGTCTGGACGTGGCCCCTTTGCAATCGTACTTTTAAGTGTTAGGAGGCACATTTGTTATGCCAGATAAATTTCCAATTACGGCTGAAGGATTCGCAGCCATGAAAGAAGAATTGCAAGAGCTTATTTCATGTCGTGGTGATATTAGTGAGCGTATTGCGGTGGCCAGGGAACATGGTGATTTAAAAGAAAATGCCGAATATCATGCAGCCAGAGAACAGCAAGGCTTTAATGAGGCTAAAATTGCTGAGCTTGAAGATCGTGTTGCGCGCGCTGAGGTTATTGATATTTCATCTTTATCTGGAAATGATGTTAAGTTTGGCGCTAAAGTAAAGTTGCTTGACTTGGACACAGAAGCTGAAGTTGTTTACCAAATTGTGAGTGAATATGAAGCTGATATTCAAGCTCGGAAAATTTCGATTGTATCACCCATTGCAAAAGCACTTATTGGTAAATCTATAGGCGATGAGGTGGAGGTTCACACTCCTCGTGGTGAAAAGGATTACGAAATATTGTCGGTCGAATATGCCTAATTCCGATACAAGTTCTATTATCATTCGAAAAGCCAATCCCGATGATATGGATGCTATTTGGGCTATTTTTAAGAAAGTTACCGAAAAAGGTGATACTTATATATATGATAGCACCACAACATTAGAAGATGCCAAGCATATTTTAGTATATGATGCAGCACTTTATGTGGCTACAAAAGATGAAAAGGTGGTTGGTTTGTATGTGATTCGCCAAAATAAAGTAGGGCGAGGATCGCATGTGTGTAATGCAGCTTATATGGTTGATCCAGATGCACAAGGAAATGGTATTGGGAAATTGATGGGAGAGCATTCGCTTGATGAAGCCAAGTTACTTGGTTACAAAGCCATGCAATTTAATATTGTTGTCAGTACAAATAAACCGGCGGTGCATTTGTGGAAAAAACTTGGTTTTAATATTGTTGGTACAATTCCAGAAGCGTTTAATCACAAAGAGCTTGGTTTAGTGGATGCATATGTCATGCATCGTTTCTTGTAATATTTTTTAACGGGTGCCCGTAGCTCAACTGGATAGAGCATCGCCCTCCGAAGGCGAAGGTTGGAGGTTCGAACCCTCTCGGGCACACCACCGATGGCGGCAGGCCATTTATGAATCTGGGTGCACGAAGTCGATTAGAGCTAGGGGTGTCTTTTGAGGTTTCAGCGTGGGGAGGCTAAATTCTGTCAACTTCATCTGTTCTTAAAATACCAATATTCTCCTTTATTTTTTCTTCATCCCAGTTCCACCATTGAATGTTTAGAAGTTTAGCAATCTGCTTATCTTCGAATCTCTTTTTGATGATGGTTGCTGGGTTGCCGCCTACAATGGTATAAGGCTCAACATTTTTGGTAACGACTGCCCGTGCTGCAATGACGGCACCATCACCAATTGTAATTCCAGGCATAATCAATGCTTCAAATCCAATCCACACATCATTGCCAATAATAGTATCACCTTTTGCTAAGTAAGCCGATGGTTGTTTTTTGCTGCGCAGGGCATCTTCTTCAATAATGTCTAATGGGTAATTAGTGATCCAATCATATCGATGCCCTTGGTTGCCGCTCATCATAAATTTAGCGCCGCTGGCAATCGAGCAATATTTACCAATAATTAATTTATCAACATCTTTATGTTTGTCAGCCTGATCCATGTATAGTACGCAATCTTCAAAATGATGACCATGATGATAGCCAGCATAGTAAGAGCGTTTCCCAACTATGATTTTGGGATGGTTGATGCGTGAACGGATTTCGTAGGAGTCTCGGTAGTTTGAGAAGGGATTGTTTGATCTGATGTTCATGTATTGGGCTTACATTATGTATTGAGTATTCTAAGATTATATTGACAAGCAATGTTCCTCTAGGGTACAATTTATTATGTTTAATATAAGTTATTCAAAAAAAGCACTTAAGTACATGAAAAAGATGCCTAAAAATTGGCATCTTCGTATTCGTAATAAAATTGAAGAGCTAGCTATGAATCCTTATGTTTCTAATAACAATGTAACTAAGTTGATAGGTAGGGAAGCATATAGAATGCGGGTTGGTGATTTTAGAGTGATTTATGAAATACATGATAATGAACTTTTAATTCAGGTGGTTGATATTGGTTCCAGAGGAGGTGTTTATCAATGAGATACGAAACATTTAGCAAAGGTAACAAAGAGTTTATAATTTTGCCTATTAAGCATTTTGAGAAACTTAAAAATGATGCTGAAATGGTTGACGATATTAGAGCCTATGACGAAGCAATCGCTCAGGAGTTAGAGATGTTTCCCTCGCATGTAGTTAATAATCTCTTAGATGGGCATAATCCGGTGATGGTATATAGAAAGCATCGTAATTTGACACAAGTAGATCTTGCTGGGAAGGCAAACATAAGTCGTGGGCATCTTGCTCAGATTGAAACTGGTAAGAAAATTGGTTCTGTAGCAGTACTTAAGTCATTAGCGGAAGTCTTGGACGTTGATTTGGATGATTTGGTGTAGTAGTGTTGCGTAATACTTAGAAAGTGACCTTGCTATATGACCACTCCAGATCACCTCCAGCATCAAGAAGAACTGCATCAAATATTCGAACGTATTGAGCACTCTGAGGATCATATTTTTATTACAGGTAAGGCTGGTACGGGTAAGTCCACGCTTTTGTCTTATATTAGGCGTCATACCCATAAAAAAACAGTCGTATTAGCTCCTACGGGAGTAGCGGCACTTAATGTACGTGGGCAAACAATTCATTCATTCTTTAAGTTTAAGCCTCGTTTTCAAGACATTAATGCCATTAAGCAAAAAAAGCGTAAGAGTAAGTTATATGGTTCACTCGAATTATTGATCATTGATGAAATTTCAATGGTTAGGGCAGATGTGTTTGATGCCATTGAGCGGTTTTTGTGTCTGAATGGGCCTACTCCAGGACTTCCTTTTGGTGGGGTGCAAGTGTGTGTGGTTGGTGATTTATTCCAGTTACCACCTGTGGTATCGGGTGCTGAAAGAGAGCTTTACCAGCAACATTATACCAGTGCGTTTTTCTTTAGCTCTCATGCGTATAAAAAGGCGGGGTTTGCGGTATTAGAGTTGCATAAAATATTTCGTCAATTGGACAATGATTTTATTCGAATGCTGAACATTATTCGTCAGGGCAGAGTGAATCCAGAGACTATTGGTCGTATTAATTCGCAAGTTGGAGCAGATGTCGGTGACCATGCGGTTATCTTAACGTCTACTAACGCGCTTGCAGAACGTACCAACCAAGCACAGCTTGAAGCCCTAAATACAAAGGCATATACCTACGTTGCAAGTCAAGAAGGGGCAATGACAAGGGCTTCCGGTAATATGCCAGCCCCTGAAGAGCTGGTGTTAAAAGAAGGTGCTCACGTGATGCTTACCCGAAATGACCCTAAACGACGTTGGGTGAATGGAACATTGGCAATTGTTAGCAGTTTAACGCCAGTGTCAGTGGAAGTGCAAATTACCAAGGATGGACGAAATCGTCATTACACAATTGAACAAGAAGAGTGGGAAAGCATTGAATATAAAGTGAATGAAGAGTCAGGGGTCATATCTGAAAATGTAGTGGGTGTGTATCGCCAATATCCGCTGATTCATGCATGGGCCATTACTATCCACAAAAGCCAAGGAAAAACCATTGATGAAATTGTTATTGATTTAGGTTCCGGAGCATTTGCAGCAGGCCAGTTGTATGTAGCGCTTTCTAGATGTCCGAGTTTAGAGCGTATTAGTTTGGTTTCTCCAATTACAGCGGCCGATGTGAGGGCCGATCCAATCGTGAATAAGTTTTACGATTATTACCAAGAAAAAATGAAAAAACTATCTGCCTAATTTTTTATTGCTCTAGCCCTTGACATTGTCGAGCATGGTACCTATATGCCCTGCTGTAAAACAACTTAATTGTTTTTATTGCTAAAGCTTAAGGAGTAAATCAATGACGATTAAACCATTATATGATCGCGTATTAATTGAGCGCGTTGAAGAAGAAGAAAAAACAGCTGGTGGAATTATTATTCCAGATTCAGCAAAAGAGAAGCCTACTAAAGGTAAGGTTATCGCTGTAGGTAACGGTGTGCGTGCCGATTCTGGCGAGATTGTTCCGTTGGCAGTTAAAGCTGGTGATACAGTTTTGTTTGCTAAATGGGGCGGACAAGAAGTTAAAGTTGATGGTAAAGATCTTATCATCATGAAGGAATCTGACATTATTGCAGTTGAAGAAGCTGCTTAAAGGTAGATGAGTAATATTTTAGATTATCGAATAAGGAGATAATATTATGAGTGCGAAACAAACACTTAAAAGTAACGAAGCACGCGACGCACTTAGTCGTGGTGTTGACAAAGCAGCAGAAGCAGTGGCTGCAACTCTTGGTCCAAAAGGACGTAATGTTGTAATTGAAAGATCTTTTGGTGCTCCTAAAGTAACCAAAGACGGTGTGACTGTGGCCAAAGAAATTGAACTAAAAGACAAGTTCGAGAATATGGGTGCGCAGCTTATTCGTGAAGTTGCTAATAAAACTAACGATATTGCTGGTGATGGTACAACTACTTCTACTGTTCTTGCACAGCAAATAGTCAAAGAAGGTACAAAAGCAGTAGCAGCTGGCCTTAACCCAATGGACCTTAAGCGTGGTATTGATTTGGCAACTAAAACAATTGTAGAAGAGATTCATCGTTTTAGTAAAACTGTTTCTTCACAAGAAGAGATTGCACAAGTTGGTACGATTTCTGCTAACGGTGATTCAGAAATTGGTACTAAAATTGCTGAAGCTATGGAAAAAGTTGGTAATGAAGGTGTTATTACTGTTGAAGAAGCTAAGGGTATTGAATTTGAAACCGAAGTTGTAGAAGGTATGCAGTTCGACCGCGGATACTTGTCACCTTACTTCGTAACCAACTCAGAAAAAATGACTGTTGAACTAGACAATCCATTTATTTTGCTTTTCGAGAAGAAACTTAGCAGCTTGCAAGCTATGCTTCCACTTTTGGAAGCGGTGGTACAGTCTGGTCGTCCACTTCTTATCATTGCAGAAGATGTCGAAGGCGAAGCGCTTGCTACTCTAGTGGTTAACAAATTGCGTGGTGGCCTTAAAGTTGCTGCGGTAAAAGCACCTGGTTTTGGTGATCGCAGAAAAGCAATGCTAGAAGATATTGCTATTTTGACTAGTGGTCAGGTTATTAGTGAAGATCTTGGTATGAAACTTGAAACAGTTACGCTTGATCAGCTTGGTTCTGCTAAGAAAGTAGTGATCACTAAAGACGAAACTACTATTGTTGATGGTGAAGGTGATGCGGGAGATATTGAAGCTCGTTGCACACAAATAAAAGCACAGATCGAAGATACAAGTTCTGACTATGATCGTGAGAAACTTCAAGAGCGTCTTGCTAAACTTTCTGGTGGTGTTGCTGTACTTAAAGTGGGCGGTGCTACGGAAGTTGAAGTGAAAGAGCGCAAAGATCGTGTTGATGATGCGCTTCACGCTACTCGTGCCGCAGTACAAGAAGGTATTGTACCTGGTGGTGGTGCTACATTGCTTTATGCTACCAAAGCTCTTGAAAATCTTAAGGGTGAAAATGAAGACCAACAAGCTGGTATCAATATCATCAAACGTGCTCTTCAAGGTCCAGTTCGTCGTATTGCTGAAAATGCAGGCGTTGACGGCGCTGTGGTTGCTGGTAAGCTTCTTGAAGGTGCAAATGATAATCAGATTTTTGATGCACAAAATCTTGAATATGTAGATGCATTTAAAGCAGGTATTATTGATCCTGCTAAAGTTGTGCGTGCTGCTATCCAGGATGCTGCTTCGGTTGCAAGCTTATTCATCACTACTGAAGTTGTGATTGCCGATGAAGAAAGTGAAGATGGTGGCGCAGGTGCTGCCGCTGCTGCTGCCGGAATGGGCGGTATGGGTGGAATGGGCGGTATGGGTGGATTCTAGTAATCTTACCTAGCTGCTTGTTAGCTTAAAATATCAAGAGAAAGGCTCCTTACTTGTTTAAGTAGGGAGCCTTTTTTTGTGACTTAGTAATATTGAGGATGGCAATTACAACGTTGCCAAGAATATTGTTTATCGAACGAGAGGTGATGGGTCACTATCAACTGATGATACCGCCATTGGTTGCGGTAAAACAGATGGCGTTTTTGTCAAGTTTGTGGATGGTGTTGTTGGTTCCATTTTTTTGCTATCTACAGGTTTAGAGTCGCATAACCAGTCAAGGAAGGGACCTGAAAGTATCACTCCAAGCGAAAAAATAGATGAGCCAGCCATGCGTGCTGTGGTTAGTTTTGCTAACTTAAGAGTTGATTCGCTAATGGTAAGTCTGGTTCCAAATATAATCTGATCAAAATGATAGGGTTCGGGTACTATATGGCGTAATAAATCAGAAGGGGCCATGCCATTTGCATATGCTTTAAAGGCAATGTGTAGTGGTGTACTTGCTCCTGAGATAGCTGCAGATTTGGCTGCGGTAATGAAAGGAGATTGTGATTGGGGAAGGTTACCAGAGCGCTGTGATTGCCAGAGAGCGTATGAAAGTGCACTGCCTGTCATACAGTTTCGTGTAGTGTGAGCTGCCAATGCTCTAGGCAAATTGGCTCTGGGTAAATTTTTTGCTGCAGTAGATGCTGAAGCAAATTCTATCTTAGCAGAGGCAACGTCGGAAAAGAAACGCGGCATTTCAAACATCGAGGCAACTACACCTGCTACAGGAATAACCCATTTTTCAGAAGAGTCAACACCCAGTTTATGATGAAGAAAATGATAGAACCCCAAAATTGCCGGCACTCTTAATCCTGATGATACTGCTATGCCGTATGCATTCAGAGCAAGACCTTTGGGTGTGATATGGTTTACGCTACTTCTGACTGCTGCGGGTAAAGAGTGTCCCTTCAGTGTTTTTGAGAAAATACGTTCAGATACTGTAGCAGGTAATGTACCCACTGCAGTAGTACATCCAACTGCTGCGGTGGTTCTTTTTGGATCAATTCCTAGTTCAGCTAGCCTTGCAACGCTTTGATTATAAAGGCCACTAAGTATGGATGGTGGTATAGATGAAGTGCGGCCTTTTTCGCTCATAATGCCTCAGTATTTATGGATCAATATCAAGAACGTTCTGAAGTATATAACATGCGGCTAACGCGTCATCGTGTTTATGCCGGTTTTTTCTTTTTACGCCGGCTTCTTTCATGGTGCGTGTTACGGCAGCTGTACTCATGCGTTCGTCATATAGTAAAGCAGGCAAAAAAACTTTTTCAAGTAATTTATTTAAAAATTTACGAATTAGGGCGCAATTTGCACCTTCTGTGCCAGATAGCTCAACCGGAAGTCCACAGACGATGCCAACAATCTCCTCCTGGTTGCAAATACGGCGTAAATACCCGATATCTTTGCGGGTGTTTATTCGGGTATAACAATCAAACGGAGAAGCAATGGTGCGAGTATTGTCGCATGTGGCTAGACCAATGCGTTTTTCGCCTATATCTAGTGCTAGCAGACGTCCTTCATGAGGTGGCAATACGGCATTGAATTGTTGTGGGTTTTCGTAGATCATACTTGCTTTTTGGTGTTTCTTATGCTTTATGAGATCCCCTATCATATCATCAGTAAATACAAAGGAAAGTGTCCAGATGTCACTATCAGAAAAAGATGTGCTAAAAATAGCTAAATTATCGCGTATTCGGATCAAAGATGACGAAGTCGCGTATTACCAGAAAGAGCTCTCTTCTATTCTTGATTGGGTAGATATGCTGCAGGAAGTAAATACTGATGATGTCCAGCAAATGTCTTCGGTGGTTTCTGAAACCCTGCCGCTTAGAGAAGATCAGGTTATGGGTGGTTATAAGCAAGATGACATATTGGCAAATGCCCCTAAAGCTGATTATGGCTGCTTTATTGTACCCAAGGTAGTTGAGTAAAGGAAAAGGTGATGACAGAATTAACACAATTATCAATTTCAGAAGCAAAACGTTTACTTGAAAACAAAGAATGTTCGGCGCTTGAGCTTACACAAGCCCATTTGGCTGCGATTGATCAAGCAAGTGATCTTAATGCATTTAGTGTGCAAACTCCTGATCTTGCGCGTAAGATGGCTGCGGCCTCTGATAAACGACGTAGCGAAGGCCAAGTAGGTTTATTAGAAGGAATTCCTATTGGTGTGAAAGACTTATTTTGCACCAAGGGCGTTAAATCAACTTCATGTTCACATATATTGGATGGTTTTGTGCCTCCATACGAATCGACGGTGAGTGCCAATTTATTTGCTCAAGGTGCGGTTATGATTGGCAAAACAAACATGGATGAATTTGCCATGGGTTCGGCCAATACCAATAGCTATGAAGGGCCAGTAAAAAATCCCTATAAGCGTACCTCAGATGGAGCTCAAGTAGTGCCCGGTGGTTCTTCTGGTGGTTCTGCTGCTGCTGTGTCTGCTTATTTATGCATGGGAGCTTTAGGAAGCGATACTGGTGGTTCGGTGCGCCAGCCTGCATCCTTTTGTGGTAATGTAGGGGTTAAGCCTACGTATGGAAGATGTTCACGTTGGGGAATGATTGCATTTGCCAGTTCATTGGATCAGGCAGGTGTTTTTGCACGTTCTGTAGATGATTCTGCGCTTATCTTGGAAGCCATTTGCGGGCATGATGCAAAAGATTCAACTAGCTCAACCAAAGAAATCCCTCCGTTCAGCAAGCATGTTACTGCTGATGTTAAAGGAAAACGCATTGGTGTGCCCAAAGAATATCATCAAGAAGGTATGCCTGAGCAAATCGAAAAATTATGGCAGCAGGGTATTGAATGGTTAAAAGCTGCAGGTGCTGAGATAGTTGATATTAGTTTACCGCATACCAAATATGCGTTGCCGGTATATTATATTATTGCGCCAGCCGAAGCGTCTTCAAACCTTGCACGATATGATGGTGTGCGGTATGGCCTTAGAGTGGCTCCTCAAGGTTGTTCGTTGGATGACATGTATGAGCTGACTCGTTCCCAAGGTTTTGGCGACGAGGTGAAGCGTCGTATTATGATTGGTACCTACGTGCTCTCGGCTGGTTATTATGATGCTTACTACAAAAAAGCGCAGCGTATACGTACGTTAATTGCAAGGGATTTTGAAGAAGCCTTTGGCAAAGTAGATGCTATTGTAACACCTACCACCCCCACACCAGCCTTTGCGTTTGGTGAGAAACAAGATCCATTGACGATGTATCTCAATGACGTATTTACTGTTCCTGCGAGTTTGGCAGGGCTTCCGGGCATGTCTGTACCGGTTGGCTATTCTGATGATGGTTTGCCATTAGGTCTGCAGATTATCAGTAATCGTTTTGACGAAGTTGGAATGTTCAATGTTGCAAAAACGCTAGAAGAAGCTGCGCAATTTGAATCTAAGATTAAGGGAGTGGCCGCATGAGTATGATTATTAAAGGAAATACAGGTGATTGGGAAGTGGTGATTGGCCTAGAAGTACATGCCCAAATTACTTCTAAATCCAAGCTTTTTTCAGGAGCTTCAACCGAGTTTGGTTCCGAAGCAAATATGAATGTGTCTTTGATTGATGCGGCAATGCCAGGGATGTTGCCGGTCTTAAACGAAGTATGTATTCGACAAGCAGTAAAAACAGGTTTGGGTATTAATGCAAAAATCAACTTAAGATCTATTTTTGATCGCAAAAATTACTTCTATGCGGATTTACCACAAGGGTATCAAATTTCTCAATTTGCAGACCCTATTGTAGGAGAGGGTGAAATTACCCTTGATATGCCAGATGGTTCTACTCGCACGATTGGTGTAGAGCGTATTCACGTAGAACAGGATGCTGGTAAATCGATGCATGATCAGTCTCCGGATAGTTCATTTATTGACCTGAACCGCTCTGGTATTGGTTTAATGGAAATTGTTTCTAAGCCGGATATGCGTGGTCCTGAAGAGGCGGCTGAATATATGAAAAAGCTTCGTTCTATTGTACGCTACCTTGATACATGTGATGGCGATATGGAAAAAGGTTCGATGCGTTGTGATGCCAATGTTTCGGTAAGGCCAGTGGGTTCAGATGAGTTAAGAACTCGCTGTGAAATTAAAAACCTCAATTCTGTGAAATTCTTGCAAGCTGCCATTACTTATGAGGCTAATAGGCATGTGGAGGCTTATGAGTCGGGTGAAGAAATTGATCAAGAAACCCGGTTATTTAATACCGCTACCGGTGAAACTCGGACAATGCGTTCTAAAGAAGATGCGCATGATTACCGTTATTTCCCGGACCCTGACTTATTGCCACTAGAACTTACGCAGGCATATGTTGATCGTATTAAAGAAGAGCTACCAGAACTTCCGGATCAAAAGAAACTACGCTATATTGAAGCACTTGGGTTGCCAGCGTATGATGCTAGTGTGATTGTGGCAGACAAAGACAATGCGGCATTCTTTGAAGAAGCTGCGAAGGGGCACGATGCAAAATTAGCGTCAAACTGGATGATGGCAGAGCTTTTTGGTCGTTTGAATAAGCAAAATATTTCTATTCATCAATGTCCATTTACGGCTCAGCAATTTGGTGATTTGCTAGGTTTGATAGAAGACAACACCATATCTGGTAAGATTGCCAAAGAGGTCTTGGATGTGATGGTAGAAACGGGCCAAGATGCCGCCGTTATTGTAGAGCAAAAGGGACTAAAGCAGGTTACTGACACTGGTGCCATTGAAGCAATGATTGATGAAGTAATGTCAGCTAACCAAGATAAAGTTGAACAATATCGGGCTGGAAAAGATAAGTTGTTTGGATTCTTTGTTGGTCAGGTGATGAAAGCTTCGCAAGGTAAGGCGAATCCTCAAGCGGTCAATGAGATTTTAAAGGATAAGTTAGCAGCCTAGGGGAAACGATTAAGGATACCATTATGCAACAACATCTTTGGTGTTTCGGTTTAGGTTACAGTGCTCATGTGCTGGCCACACAGCTTGTGAATGATGGGTGGCGAGTTAGTGGCACCCATCGAACTGCAGAAAAATGTGAAGCAGAACGTGTTCACGGTATTACGGCTCATTTGTTTGACACAGATATGCCATTACAAAATGTATGGGATTTAGATTCAGTTACTCATGTGCTGGTATCGATTGCACCAGATAGTCATGGTGATCCGGTATTGATGATGCATAAAGAAGATTTATTAAATCTGCCAAATTTGCAATGGGTGGGGTATTTATCAACCACAGGAGTATATGGTGATCATCAAGGCGCGAAGGTTGATGAAGCATCTGAATGTAAACCAGTGACTGATCGTAATGCTTGGCGGTTAAATGCAGAGCAGGCATGGATGGCTACAGGTTTGCCGGTACATATTTTTAGGTTGGCAGGTATCTATGGTCCAGGACGTAATGCAATTGAGCAACTTAAAAAAGGTACGGCTAAGCGTATTGACAAGCCCGGACAAATCTTTTCACGTATTCATGTTGAAGATATCGCTAATGTATTAAGGGCTTCTATTGCGAAACCAAACCCCATGAGTATTTACAATGTGTGCGATGATTATCCATGTCCTCAGGCAGAAGTAGTAACACATGCTGCTAACATAGCCTCAGTAGAGCCACCACCGTTGATACCTTATGAAGAGGCTCAGTTGTCAGATATGGCAAAGAGCTTTTATTGCCAAAGCCGATATGTACTCAATACCAAAATAAAAGAAGAACTGGATGTTTCTTTGCATTTTTCTACCTATAAGGAAGGTTTGTTGGGTGTTTAGTTAATTTGTGGTTGATTTTTTGTGCAATTTGGTATATAAATATGCGTAAAAAAGAGAGTATATTGATATGCCTAGGTCCTCACATCCAGTTCCCCCACATCCAATTCATGGAAACCCACCTTTTGGGATGTATAGAACGTTGCCCCCACTAAGGAGGCAGCCAACGGTTGAAGAGTTGACGCATGAAATTCAACAGACCGAACGTGAGATTCAACAGGCTGAACTTGAAATTTTGCGGCAAGGTATTGATTCTGAAATGCAGCAAGTTAATGGGAAAGTAGATGCTTTAAGAAGAAAAATTAATACGCTGAGTAAGCATCAAGTTAAACAACATTCTACTATCAGTGGTTTGGTTGAGCAAGTAAGGATTTTACAACATAATGTTGAGGTTTTAAGAACGCAAAACGACTATTTTAAAAGTCAACAACCCGATATGGATTTAACACCGCACGGTTTTACGGATAAACAAGAAGCTTATTATGTAAAACTTGGACGACTGTTAAAACACACATTAAAAGGTGCGCAGACTGCGAGTCTTGCTTTTGTTCAGGTGGAACCTTCTGCTAAGGCTCAAGCAGCCAAAGATATAGCGGAAATGGCCGCAAATACGCCGCTAGTTGGCTTTGGATTGAGTATTATTGGTAAAGGTGTAGAGAAATTATTTGATAAATTAGATAAACAAAAAATGGCAAAGCTTGCTCAGCTTTTTCCAAGAGATGATGTATATGAGTTTCTTGCAGCTTACATTACACGTTTTGTTTCTAATACAACAATTGCTGCATGTAAGTGTGAGCAAGAAAGCGAAGCGCTTGCTCAAGCACATTTTGAGATGATTATTGAGGCTATTTCTGAAAATATACTGGCACCAGAGATGGTTCATAAAAAAGATCCAGTAATATTAACAGACCAAACGCCCTTGGGCATACCAACGCTTACTCATGGCCAAAAACTAGATGTTATTAAGGCTATGGAACTATGTGGTGAATATGTTTCATACCGAATTAATGGCTTATCAAATGACGATGCTATGAGAATGATGAATCGACGAGGTGGTGGCTACACTTTTAGTAATCCTGCTGCGGCGCAGTCAGCAAATCCCCGGTCTAGTTTTCAGGCTCAAAGTAGTCTAGATTCCTTGCCTGACTTGCCATCAGGACTTTTGACAGGTGATGGCAGTCAGCTTTCACTGGGTGTGGTTGGTAGGAGCGCTTCAGGATTTAGTGTAGTTAGTTCACCAAGAAAATAGATGATTGCCTTTTACCGAGGAAACTTCTTTAATAGCTTCTGACTTAAGCCAGCAATCCTTCGTTCGTCAACGCCTTGGGCGTCAGACATACTATCAAAACCACTTTCAAATAATCCGCGTATATCAAAGGCAATATTTGCCCAGATCACATTTCCGGTTTTACCATCAACCAATGTAACTACCAAACGAGTATTGTCTGCATTATTAGATGCACCAGTATTTACCAGCATGTCAATCATGAAGTCACGGGTACGTGCGCCTGAAGTTTTCACGATGGAAATATAATCCGTAAAAATAAGCATATCAGCGCTTAGTGCAGATGCAAATTCAACCGCTTTTTTACCTAGTTGTTCATTTGTATTAATGGCTATTTCTTCTTTCTTGCGTATGGTATCAAACATACGCAATGCTGCTTTGTTGTAGTTTTGGCGAAGAGTTACTAATTCACGCGACAGTTTTTTATCATGAATAGAACGCTTGGTTTCTACATTTACTTGGTAACCCTTGGATTTAAAGCTACGCTCTAGTTCTTGGCGAGTCATTTGCTGAATTGTATATTCGTAGTCATGCATGCGGTGTTTATTACCAGCAATATCTGCAGTACTAATTTCAGCTTCAACTGGGAGTAAGGCAACTACTTTACTTTGGCTGATCACTTGTTGGTGGCCGGGTGCTGACCGTACAGTTGTAAAGTTAACACACGCACTGACAAGTACTAGGCAGCACACAAGGGTAAGGTTTCGTATGTGAACCATCATCGGTAGACTCATGTTTAAGATGAATTTAGTTAGCAGCAATCACGCGGGTACGTTTGTCAGAGAAGATAACATAGACCTTCCTACCTTCGCTAATTTGTACATCATTACCTTGGACTACTGTAATAAGACCATTTGTGGTAGCGGAGGCAATAGCGTTACGCATGATAGTGCTACCTTCATAATAGTCTGATTTTAAGTTTTTGGTGTCCACTTTAATAATATACTCAATACCTTCACCGGTACTTAAATATTCTTGTGCTAATGCGCCAACAACAGCGCCCGCAACTGCTCCGCCTACTGCAGCAGCAGCCGAACCTTTACCTTTACCAATGGCTGCTCCACCAATACCTCCGGCAAGTCCACCAGCTAAACCGCCAGCAGCATTGTCAGATAAATTATCAGATCCTTTAATGGTAATAGGGCGCGCTGATAATATAACACCTTCCATGGTAAGGCTAAGTGTTGATCCACTAGTGTACGTGTTGCTAGATAAATCGCGTGCACATGAGGCAAGCGTTAATAAAACAGTTGTAATCGCGATTATTTTTTTAAGTAACATGGCTATAATTCCTATAGTAAAAAACGATATTTGTTTAGTGGAGCAATTATATAACATGATTGATATGAATTATCAATGAATTAAGTTCGTCTTTATGCACATTAAAAGCAAATTGATTCTTTTAATACGTGGTTTACTTCAGAAAATGTCGTTTCTTTTCCCAATGCTTGCATGGAGGTAACCCCATATTCTTTAATGCCGCACGGTACAATGCCCTCAAAATGATGTAAGTCTGGATTAACATTAATGGCAATACCATGATAGGTCACCCATTTTTTGAGTCTTACTCCAATGGCGGCAATTTTGCATTCTTTACCCTCTGGGGTGATTGTCCAGATTCCAACACGACCTTGTCTTCTGAAGCCTTCAATATCAAATGCTGCAAGCGTGTTGATGATCCATTGTTCTAAACTATAGACAAACCATCGGACATCTTTTTTGTTACGCATGTTTAAATCAAGCATAACATAAGCAATATTAACGCCAGGGCCGTGATAGGTATATTGGCCGCCGCGGCCAGTTTTGTGAACTTCAAAGCCATTATCGTTGATTAAATCCTCACTATTGGCACTTGTACCTGCCGTATATGTGGGTGGGTGCTCTAAAAACCAAATTTGTTCTGGGATTTTCTGTGCAATAATATTATCAACATGTGTAAGCATGGTATCATGTGCAACTTGGTAGGGAACTAAGTCGGTGCTGGTAGTGAAGTTTATCATTGTGATTAAGATGAACGTATGAAACGAATTTTTTGATAGTAAGTGAAGTTATTTGCTTGCCTGTTTACTCTATTTTTGTTAATTAGCACAGTTCTTTTTATAGCTGGCGGTCGTGGCGGAACTGGTAGACGCGCAACGTTGAGGTCGTTGTGGACAAATTTGTCCGTGGAAGTTCGAGTCTTCTCGACCGCACCATTCTTCAAAATTAGAGCATTTGATGAACTCGTCAAACGGCGAACGCAAGGTATACTCTAGCCTTTCACCGTTTAGAGTTAAGTTCAAGAACACCAAATTTAGCAATCTTCTTTTTTTCTCATTTGTTGAACTAATAAAAATCTCGTGAGCTTTTGAGGAAATTTTTACTAGGTCTATCAATGTGTTAGTGAAGTTATCGTCAGCATCAATATGTTTATCTAGTTGATCGATAATATCCTTCCTACGAGAGGATAGTTTATCCCTCATTGAGTCAAAATCTTCTTGAGCAATATTATCTTCAAGCAATAAATGAGTGAGCTTATCAATCTTATTCTTGATAGTGATAAGTTCCTTTTCCAAAGATTTCACTTGCTCAATATGGAAATCTTTTTCAACAGCACTGGTTTTTTCAATGTAGCCTATTACTCTAGCCAACATTTCAGGATTCAACGTTAACCTTTTAAATACTTCCTCTACTTGCTCTAAAACTTTTTCTTCTTTAACCCAAATATTTTTTTCTGGTTTCTCTGGATTACGAGCACGCAAATAAATCCAGGTCTTTTCACCTTTAGACGTTTTACGTTTATGGCGTTCAGAAACTACCGTATGACCTGTAACACCACATTTTATTAAACCTCTAAATACAAAATCGATAGCACGGTATTTGAAAGGTTTTTTGTTCCAGCCTAATCTTACAGCTTGGCAAGCGTCAAAAACTTCCTTTGTAATAATTCTTTCATAATGATGCGGATACTCTTTTCCTGTATTTTTTACTTTCATAACACCATAATAAAAAGGGTCTTGAACAATTTTATGAAGATGAGACTTTGACAAATACCCTTGATTGCCACGAGAATTTGTTAAACCCCATTCTTTTACTTTCTTTACCATATCAGCAAGTGTGTACGAACCTGTAGCATATTCTTCAAAAAATTTCTTTACCAATGGCGCACGTTCTTTATCAACATAGATTGTACCCTTGGTTTTCTTATCTCCTTTTTCATGGAGGTATCCAACAGGAGCCGTACTAATCCATTCACCATCACGCAATTTCTGTGCAATACTGCGATTGATATTATCACGCATACTATCAACATAGGACTGCGCCATCATAACGTGAACGTTCCACATCATGCGCTCTTGTGAACTAGAATTTTTATGTATCACGCAATTTTCTGTATAAAAATGTAATTCTATTTTTGCCTTTTCAACTAGATCATTAAGCAAAGGTGTTTCTTTGAAACTTCTTTGCATGCGGTCTACTTTATCAGTAACAATTGCTATAGTTTCTTTATGCTTCTTGGCAAAGTTAAGCGCAGCCATAAATTGTTTACGCTCTCCTTTAGTAGATGATTCTGTAAATTCAAATGTTTCAAGAATTTCCAATCCTTGACGCTGGCAATATTCCCTTATTCTGTATTTTTGAGCGTCAGTAGAATAGCCTTCCTCTTGATCTTTTGAGGATACACGTGCAAGTACAATAGCTTTTTTTGCTCTTTCAAATGTGTTGTTTTTACCTTTCATGCTGCTGTAACCTTCTCTAATTCTTTAATAATAACCTACGTTTCCTACCCTTCTAAAAGGCATACGGATATCATATTCAAGCTCTCGTCCTTTTAGCCTTAGGTTATCAAATATATAGTTAATGATTTGTCGTTTTATTGTGTTATTAGAATTCTTGAAAATACCGAAAAGACTTTGTTCTACATTTATAGGGTCATTAATTCTGATAAAAATCTCATTCTCAAAATGTTTGATGGCTTTTTTTATCTTCTCCTGTTTATGTTTTATTCTTTGGTTTCGTTCTTTGAATTCTTCTTTGCTAAGAATCCCTTCGGTTAACAAATCCAAAAGCGTATCGTTCTTGTCGTTAATGCCTCTGACTTGACTTTTAAGACTTTTTAGTTCTTTATTGTAATATGCTTTCTCTAGGTGATGTTTTTTACTTACTAATTTTTTTATTTTTTGACATTCTTCAGGATTTATCTTTTCAATAGTTTGTATTGTATTTGCTATCCTTTCTAATACATGGTCTTCACGCACCCATAACTGTTTTGATGGGTTTTCTGGTCTCCAAACCCTTAAATAAGTCCATCGCGCTGTTTTACCATTCTTATACGTTTTCGTTTTTGTATCCGCAGTAGAGATTCGACCTGTAGTAGCACACTTAATGATACCTCTAAAAATATAATTCTTGCCACTATATTGAAATCGTTTCTTAGACCATCCGTTTCTAACTTCTTTACAAGCAATATAAATAGCCTTAGGAATAATAGGCTCATAATAATGCGGATATAATTCTCCTTTTACGCGCATTTCACCATAGTAAAAGGAGTTTTGAATAATACGATGTAGTGTTGATTTTTTTAAATAATGGCCTTGCTTGCTTTTTAATCCTAAGTCTTTAGCCTTTTTTAATAAATCTCCAAGCGTATAAGTACCTGTCGCATATTCTTCAAAAAGATGCCTAATAATGTCGGCTCTTTTAGGGTCAATAACAACAATACTATTTCCTTTCTGGTCTCTGGCATTTAAATATCCAAGGGGTGCTGCACCTATCCATTCCCCGTTTTGAAGCTTATGTTCTAAACTACGTGTTACATTATCACGTATGCTATCAACATAGGACTGTGCCATCATTACATGCATATTCCATATCATTCGTTCCTGAGACCTGGAACTTTTGTGGATAACACAATTCTCAATGTGGAAATGTAATTCAACTTTGCCTTTTCTTACATATTCATCTAACAACGGTGTATCTGAAAAGCTTCTTTGCAAGCGATCCACTTTATCGGTTACAATAGCAACTGTCTCACCTTGGGAAATGGCAAATTTAAGCATTTCTTTGTATTTTTTACGTACTCCTATTGTAGAGGATTCGATAAGCTCAAAAATCTTTATTATATTTAGTTCGTTTCTATCGCAATACTCAATTAGTCGCTTTTTTTGTGCGTCAATAGAATGCCCCTCTGCCTGATCTATTGTAGAAATTCTAGCTAAAATAATAGCTTTTCTAGTTTTTTTAGTCATACAACACCTCGATTTATATAAAGCTTCCCATCAGGGCTCCTTTTATATACGCTAATTACCCCCTGTCTTGTCAGAGCATTAAGCACACAATCGGATTTTTGGTGTTCGTTTTCTTCAAAACACAAATCATTTACTATAACAGCAATTCTCTCTGGGCAGTCTTTTACATGCTTGATAAATTCCTTGCGCATTCGATGGTTTCCAGCCAAATACTCATATGTCTGGATTACTTCAAAATCCGCTTCTTTGCATGATTCATTAAGTTGATGTGCTGTTTTTTGTATATCTTTGGCTTTAACGCCTTTGGATATACGTAGCACAATTATTGCTTTTTTAGCCGTCATAAACTACCCCGATCTTATTAGATCAAAATGGCCTCTCAAGCATTAGCCCTTGAGACCAGTTAGTTTGATCACCAAAAACCTGTATGGTTCTGGTGATCGGGGAGTTTGTAAAACCGCCAACGGACAGTCACGCACATCTTTAGATCGGATGACCCTGGACATACATGTGCGTCTCCCCGACCATAAAGTCGAGGATGCATTATTTAGTGGCAAATGCTACCACCGTTGGTTCAAAGGGTTACAACGCCCCAGAAAAGTTTATAACTTTTCCAAGGCTTATTGTAAACAGAAACCGCAAAAAGTCAAACGTCCATCAGGCCGCGCACATTATTTCACTGCAAAAGCTTATCAATGTTCTTGCTGCATCGTGTGCTTGGTCTTCGGTTAGTTGGCTTCCATACATGTCTTTCACGTCTTGCACTATATCTTGGTATATCTCATCGGCAGTTTTATTTTCATTTTCTACCATGATTGTTTTGATTTTTTCAATATCTGGATTTTCGGTCATTTGGAGTAACTCCACTTATTGCTTTAAAACGAGTAAACACAGGGTTTTCCAAGGTGTCAGGTGTCAAGTAGCAAAAAAACTCTAACGCTAGTTAACTGTCGCAAACTTCTCGCCCGCATTTCCTAAACTCTGGAAAGTACCTTGATAGTTATATACACCGTTCAAGCAATAAATGTATTTCGCCATAGTCGTTTACGCTGCTATATGGGATTGTAAGTGTATGGGTTTCAGTGTTATATCCTTCTGGCGCCCATACTACCTTGTATCCTTGTGGTATTGTTACATTGTGTTGTATGACAAGGTTATTTGTATTGGGTACGATCTGTACACGGTTATTGCCATAGTCTGCTACAAGATAGCTATTGTTACCCATGGGCAGTACATCCCAGATATCACCAAAACCACCTATTTTATTTCTGGCTTGTTTGCGGTCATCCCAATCAGAGAAGCCGCTATGCCATTTATAATCACGATCTTCTATACCTAAAGCGATAAGCATTTTGGGGCCGTTACATGCGGTCACCAATTCCTTACCATCGAGCGATAGTGTTATGCCTCTTGGGAAAATACCATCGATATCAAAACCCGCTGGTTTGCTGTAGGTTGATAGATATTCCCATGTTTCAGGATTCCATACAGCTATATGGTGTTTGTTGTATAGGCTGATATATAATTTACCATCGGTCAATATTCGCGCTCTAACAGGGCGTGATACTTCTTTTTGCCAACCTTGACCGTCTGTTTTATACATCACACGACTTTTTACTAACTGTCCTGTATTGCTATCAAATTCGCTTATGTGACCGTGATGCTCACCTTCTTCTCCTGTTTCGGGGTCATAACCTCTACCATCAGAAGAGCAAACCAATATGTTGCCATTTGGTAATAATTCAACATCGGTAGGGTTATCAAGTTGCCCGTTTATTAAATCACCAGATTTACCATTGCCATATTCCCATAGCTGCGTCCCTTCAGACAGGTTAAAGGCACGTAAAAGATGGCGATTCTCCATCACCACATAGATACGGTTATTTTCCTGGTCTACGGTAAAGCTGCGTGTGTTCTTATAACTGTCAGGATCATTGTTAGGGTTATCCCATGTGCCAATCCAATAACCCAAAAATGAAAAATTCTCATCAAATCGGGCAATAGACCTACCAGAACTTCCTATCCATATTTCATTGCCTACTTTTCTTAGGCATGACGGGCGTGCAATTAATGCTTCCCTGTGACCTGAAACAGTAGTGCCAAGCCCTTTTAAAGCTTCTTTTACTGGTATAGCAGGAATAGCTTTTACCCAATGTTTGCTACTATCAAAGCTTGCTTCTTCAATCAGGTAATCCAGCATTTTATCACCAAGGCCAAGGGTTTTCTTTTGGCTATTATTTTCTTTAATACCTTCCAATAATGCCTTAACTGCTTTCATTGTAGACCTGTCTGATTTCAAACATGCGAAATAATCTGCTAAAAATTTTAGCAGGATTGAAAAAGTCGCAATTTTTGGTTAAAAATTGGGGCGCGTATGTGCGCGAGAGGGCGTATTCCGTAACTCCCCCGATTGTATTTACGAACATAGCAGAATTTGTTCACGGTGTTCAACCCCCTAAAATGTTCATTGTGTTCACTCACTATTATTTTTTCTTTTTCTGTTGTTTTTCAATGCGATATGAGAGCGTTACCAATGCAGCTACCCAATCTTGCCATAGTTTGGTACGTCCATATCCCATAGCCCTGCAAATGGCTTTCCAAGGTACACGTTTCGCACGTAACCAGATTAGTTGCCTTTCTTCTACGCTATCAATTAGCCACATCCAGTTTAAAACTTCTTCCATACGACTTATCGCATCGGGAGTTGGTGAACCAAGACGCATAGGCAAGGTTTCTTGTGCTAATATTTCCCATGTGGTATAGACTATATCAGGCCACCCCGAAAAATAAGCTTTAGGTTTTAGACCTGGCACATGCAAACGTTTTAACGTAGTAATAGCTTCCTCAAAACGGTCTGCTAATTCTGAAGCGGTGTATTTTTCATTTTTGGTCATTTGGTTTTTCCTTTAATTTGCGATTACCATAAAGTTTTGTAGCAATCTGGTTGATTAATTCTTTTTCAGGCCAGGTAAGGCGGTCATCATTAACGGACACAACAAGTATTCCATCATCTCGCCAGCCTTTACGTTTGACCTCTTCGGGGTCTATCTTATTTGGAATAAGACGCCCCAAAGGTGATCTATAGGGTTGTGGCTTGTTCATTCGGACACCTCCCACAAGCACGCTGCGTAACCTGCTATATCCATGATGCTATCGAAATTGGCAGGGTCATTCTTCAGCCTTGTAAGTTTCAACTCGATCATGCACATAACGACCTCTGGGGCTGTTATCTGCTTACCTAATGCGCGTGACCACCTTTTAGCCACATCATTAAAAATTTGATTTGGGTCGCCATAGTTGGCACGTCTGCCTTCAAACGTGTTTATGGCTTTGTGTAGTAGTTGCTCACCTCTCATGGTTGCCTCCGTAAGTTTTTGGTTAAAATAAAATCTAAAAGTGCTATTGCGTCTGCTTCATTGTCATCTATCGGGTTAAAACCTTTGGCTTTGACAGCGTTGATAACGTCTTGTTTGTTGGCGTTGCCTTTGCCTGTGATATGCTTTTTTATGGTTCCAACTGGTACACCTTGATATGGGATTTTATGATGTTCTCCCCACGCGGTGAGTTGATCCATAAAACCCCCGTATTTATGGGCTGCATCTGTGCCTATGTGTCTGCGTACTTCCTCAAAATAAACAGCGTCAAAACCATCAAGCATATTTTTTGTTTCAGTCAAAAATTGCTTGAAGCGTAAAAACGGCATTCCACCCCCTTCAAAGCGACCTATCTTGAAATCCGCTATGCCTGAAGTGATAGAGCCTGTTTTGTCATGTATCGCCCACCCTGTAGTAGTTCCAAGGTCTAGGGCTAATATGGTTTGTGTCATGGTTAACCTCGCACTCTAGGGGTGATTATTGTGCGTTCTTTACCATCAATTTGCATTTGACAACGTTGAACTAGTCCAATGTCTGCTAAATCAAGGATTTGCGCCCTAATTTTGCTTTTCATATAACTTTGATGTGTCCATTTAATACCTTTAGGCCATTCGTAATATTTCAAATCAATTTCTGCAAATTGCTTCCCAAAATCATCAGCAGTATAAAATCTGCCTTGCATAGCTTCAGATTCAATGAGGTCTTGGATTAAAAATTTTTGATATAGGTCATCGTGAAACATGGTTAGGTACTCCTAAAAAAGTTAAAAAATAAAAATGGAAATAAAACGGCACACACAACAACACCCACCCACCTATGTTTATTAGAGGTATGTAAATACCCTCTATATATAATAGGGGGTGTTGTGTGCATTTCAGAAATGACCCTACAACCCTTGTAAACACTGGGGTTTTAGGGGTTTTCCTCTTTGCATTTTTAAAATGCAACATGAAAAATCTACAACATATTGATATACAAAGAGAAAATGGCGATTCACATTGCATTTTTTGATTTTTTCCAAAATGCAAAGAGAAATTTTTGTAAACTATTGATTTAAAAGGGGTAAGTTGCAAAACACATTGCATTTTTGACGATTTCTGCAATGTGAATTTTCTGCAAAGAGAAATGCAATGTGAAGGGGTTCTAAGTGGCATTTTTTACCCCCTTTAAATCGTCAAAAGATACCCACATTGGTGTATCTATGATGTCCATTCTTTTGCCATCACCATCCCGTTTGTAATGAGTAGGAATGATTTCAGCATATTCTTTGATTATCTCGCCTGTGTGTAGGTCTTTTGTCTTATTAGTCACCATCTTCATGTTTTGCGTACACATGAAGCCGTAACCTTTACTAACAATAGAAAGATCATACTCTTTAGGGTTATTGAAAAACTGCACTAACCCTTGTGTTGCTGCTGTTGAGCAATCATCATAAATTTGCCTTTGACCTCCTAGCTTGTTATGAAACTTTTCTGAAAACTGTTTCATCAAATAAAATTTGCCTTTTTTGGCTTCAGTCTCCAATGTTCTAACAATGATTCTTATGCGTCTTAATCGCTCTGCGTCTAATTTTTCTCCGTATTTTTGATTAGTGATGCGCTTGTTGAGTGGGTTTATTTCAATCCACCCTTTTTTAGATTTATGAACGATTTTATCGGGAATAGCTGCACCGTTACGAAGCTCAAAAACCAATTCGCAATCAATACTTTCTGGGTCTGATTTATGTAAGATAACGCCTGTTGTATAATACCCTCTTAGACTACTTGCACCGCTAAACGCTTGGAAAGGGTCTTCCTTAAAGCGTTTTTGATCTACTTTTTTAGTGTGGTGGACAAGAACAATGCCAGCTTCGGGGTTAATCATATCTCGCAATGGCTCAACTCTGTTTCTCAAGAAAAACAACATGTCCTGATTGCTATTTTCGTTTGATTCGGGCGCGCCTCCGTCAAAAACATTTCGTATAGGGTCAACTGCAATAACATCTGGCATACGCTGAAAAGATTCTTGTACGTGCTGTACAATGTTTTTTATACCGTCCTCGTTAAATTGCAGCTTGGTATTAGGGGTAATAAAAAGATTGCCCTTTGCCAGCATTACAAGCTCATTTGGAAGCTGCATTGCCTGTAATCTTTCACGTAAATAGTGATAGCCAATTTCAGCTTGGAAATAGAAAATTTTGAGTGGCTTTGATGCCTTAAAACTTAAAAAGTCTTTCCCTGCCGCCAAGTGTGTGAACATTGACAAGAGGAAATCACTTTTACCGACTTTTGGCGCACCACCAAATACCATTAAGCCGCCTGGGGTTAATATCCTTGGTGCAATAATGTCATTAGGTAAAGGTGTGTTATCGTTTAGTAAATGATCTAATGAAAAGCTTGTGCATGACGATGTGGTAACATCAGATTCTTTACAATGCTGTGGTTCTCCATGTTTTTTTATGTGGACATTCCATAACCCATTAACGATGTCTTTTAACTTCTTATATTCAAACGGTGGTACAACACACGCTGTATTATATTGTGTGATTTTTTCCCATGCTTCTTGTTCGGGTATTAACCCATCATAATAGCATGATAACCAATGCCCTGCGATTTTTTGAATATACTTGAATCGTGTGTGTTCGCCTGTTCCGCCTTCATACACTACACTTGTTAGTATTTCTTCAGTTGTAGGTGCAACATTATTAAAATCAAAAAAATCACCGCCTTTGCTATAAGCTGGTAGGTTTTCAGGTTTTGGCAAATTTTCAGAAAGCTCTATTAAATCACCAAGGTCATACTCCAATTTTTCTTTATATGACCTAATACTAACAAGCTTATGATTACCGCCTTTATGATAAGTTGAGCCAGCCATACGTATCGGCTGATGCGCTGATTGAAAATGACAATCTCCATCAATACTTAAAGCTATGTGATGACGTAATTTTAAAAGCTTCTTTAGCTCTGCGCCTTCTGCTGGTTCTGATAATTGCCAATAAGCATGTAACTTCTTATGCCCTTCTTTTGTAATGCCTCCTGATTCAACTATAAGGGTTGGTTCACATAAACATTTTGTAAGTGTTGCAAGTTTTTCTTCAGTATCACCAGTATCAAGGTCAACCAGTACCGTTTGCATTTGTTTAATATGCTCGCTACTGGCTTCGCCTTGATTATTGGTAATGCCTGGAATGACATAAAAGGCAACCTTCTGTTTATCAGCCCAATTTGCAAAATTGTTAGCTGTTTCTGATACATCACCATTAGTATGAACCGATATATTATGCGGCGCTCGCATCTGATCGGCTCCTTTTTCGGAGAAACTACGAAATGGTATGTAGCCCTCCAGGTAGCCAAAAACAACATCAAGATAGATCGCTATATCATTAGGAGATGGTTCTATTTTGTCCATTACTGCACATCTCCCTAATCCTCTTCTCGCATGACTTCATCTAACAAGTCGTAGCGATACAAGTTTAAGCAGCCAAAAATTTTGTGGGCGGCTCTGCCTATAGGGATGTTGCGCTTATGTGAAAGTGAATTAGCTTTAAAATCAAGCTCACCAACTATATAAATTGGTAATCTGCAATCGTGTTTTTCGCAATAATCTAAAATAGAGCAATAATCATGTTTTGATTCTAAGAAAGTAAGCTGATTTTTTATTACCTTAAATCTATTTTCTATACCCCCTAACTCACGAAAAATGTTTTTTATTGCGTTGTGTTTTGCGTTTTCAATACTAAAATGATTACTCATTAGTTTTTCCTTATTTTAAGATTTTACAATTGGGGTGATATCTTGCTTCCAGCACCGATTTTGGTAGTCACAAAATTTGCAATCTAAGAAGGTCGGGCTGTTAGAGATGCGTGGTAATAATTCGTGAGATTCACAAGCAGTTATGACTTGTACGCCTTTGTCACTAGCCTTTTGAGCAAGTGCCAAATCTAACGGCACAAGTTCATGATAAATTTCTGCGGTATCTTTGTTTATGGCAGTAAACAGCGCAGGATTTGACGATATACCAGGTATAGAAGGTTCCATATACGCCTGATACAATGCTACTTGTGCTGCATAGACAGGTTTGGAAAGTGTAAGGCCGCGCTTGACAGTATCTTTCCAAGATTTGTTATTTAATGATTTTGCTTCCCATAACGCAGGAAATGACATCCCTAAATCTTTGGGGGCATCATTTATAATGCCGTCAACATGCCCTTGAATCCTACCATTTGCAGCACTAAAGCCAAATTGACCACCACTTGACGTTTCGGTGTAAAGTTCAAAGCCAGCTTGACGCAGCCACTTGATTATTAGGTCTTCAAAAACGTGTCCTGCTGCAAAAATGCGTAAGGTTCTACCTGAAAACTCGCGTTCTTCATCTTTTGGAGTGTTAAGAAACTCATATTGTAAGGCACGATTGCAAGATACACCAAGCCGTGAAGCACCTATATAATCCCGTTTCGGTTGTTTTTGGTTAAGCTCTATTAGCGCCTGGTCAATGCATGCGTTTACTTTCTCATAAAATTTTTGGTTGTGATTAAAATCTAACATTGCTGTCTTCCTCAAATTCTTTTGGTACCAGTGTGCGTAAATTCTCGTGATAGGCAGTAACAACCACCTCAATCATCGTTAGTATTTGTTCTTTGCTATAATCGTTGAGTGGTTTGTACATGCCGACCTCGGTAACATACTCACCGAGTGGAGGAATAGCGGCGTGCATGGCTTCTATTTCGTGTTTTGTAGGATCAATCATTGCACTGTTTCCTTTGCGTTTTTGAATGGTTGAATAAATGTTTAAACACCGCATGGAGCAGAATTTGCGATAGTTCGTTTTCCAGTAACGAGTACCTACCGTGTAAGGGGAGTAACCAAAGCCACTGGCCTCTTTGAGACACACACCACATATCACGTTATCCCCCTGCTATTGAAAACCAGGCTCTTGATTGATTTTTTATTGAACTGGAACGTTAGCAATGCCGATGCGTGATAGCGTGTAAGCCCATAATCATGCTTTTGTTCAGGGGGTAAATATTGACGTTGTTTGTATGTTGCAGCTTCATAAAGCCAGCGTTTGGTTTTATGTGCAGTGTCTGCTGATTCATTTTGATTAAGCCAATCATCAGCAGCAGCAAGGCAAATAGTACGCTGTCCTATAGCAAGTAATTTAGCCTGACATCCTTTACCGCCACCAATTGCATACCAGTTGTTATTATTGTAAAAAACACCGCCCCAAGCGTTGAATCCATTGGCAACAAGTGATTCATCATCTCCAAAGAGATCACACCAACTAAACGGTGATTTTTCCAGTAAATCAATTTCACACATTACAAAATCAGTAAGTGCCGTTTCTTCATCTTCTTCCTCCTCTTCTTCGTCTTCCCATTCGTAACCGCATAATGAGCATTCACGTGCTGCAAGAGGAACAACAGCCCCGCAGTCAGGGCAATCTTTCTTTGGTGCTTCACGCTTTTCTGATTCATCAAAATCAAGAATGGCTGATTGTTCAAGTGATCCATGTATTAAGGTTGACGTGCCAAAATCTAAAACAACGCAGTCATTCTTAATAACACCTGGGAACTCGGCAGGGTCTACCGTGCGTAACCCTCGGCCTATCATCTGAATCATGGTTGACCGGTGAGAAGAAGGGCGCAACAATATTACGCATGATGTTGGGGTGTAGTCATAGCCTTCAGTGAGTACGGCCACATTAATAATTACTTGTGCATTACCTTTCTCGTAATTTTCAAGTGCTTGTTGCCTTTCAGTTTTTGATAACTCGCCATGTACAAGCGTTGCATCAACACCATTTGAAATAAAAGCCTCATGTACCTGTTGTGCATGGGCGATAGTTGAACAAAATACAATCGTCTTTCTGTCTCCGGCCTTATCTTGCCAATGTTCTATTACAGCATCTGTAATAGGTCGCTTGTTCATAATCTTTTCAACAGCACCCATATCAAAATCGCTAGCGACTTTTTTGACATTTTTAAGGTCTTTTTGAACGCCCACATCAATTGCAAAAGTACGTGGTGGCACAAGATGACCTGATTTGATTAATTCGGTAAGCATTATTTGATCGGCAACATTTGAAAACACGCTGCGTAAGCCTTTTTTATCGCCTCGCATTGGTGTTGCCGTTACCCCATAAATCATGCAATGGGGGTTTACTTCTTTTGCTTTATTTATAATACGTTGATATCCACCAGCTACTGCATGGTGTGCTTCATCGATTACTAGAAGGTCAAGGCTTGGTATTGCATTAATGTTGTTATCCCTTGCAAGAGTCTGCACCATTGCAAAGGTAGTGCGGCCATCCCATGATTTTTGGTTGCTATCTATAACCGAAGTACTAAGACCTGGGTTTACCCTTGAAAATTTAGCTATGTTCTGGCTGGTGAGTTCGTCACGGTGAGCGAGTACACAGGCTTTTTTTTTGCTGTCTTTTAATATCTCGCCCACCACACCAGATAGCATAATGGTCTTACCTGAATTATGAGTAACGGTAAAATCACCCATTACGTAGAGATTATCTTTATCAACGGTAAAGCCGTAATATTCGCCTTGACCTACATGGTGAACAGTAAAACCAGTGCGTAAAGGGCTTTTCTTTTGTTTTCGCTTTTCAGGAATCTTACGAGCAATGCGTAGTGGAATATTTGAAAAATCACCCGATATGCAAAAGCGGTAATAGGTTCTTTCATTAACAATCTTTTTTCGTGGTATTGCTAAAAAACCTAAACTACGGGCAACAAAAGCTACATCATAGGCAAGCCGTTTAGATGCAGTAGAAAACTCCATGATGTTATTAGTTTTGTATCCATCAGTATCAAGCAGTCCAGCAAGCACAGCAGCACGTACTTTATCGGAGCCAACCTTGTAATGATGAGGTATATGTTTATCAGCAGCCCCAATGCCATATATTCCTAAATTGCGTATCCAATCAGTAAGCGGATTTTTCTGTTGTCCGTCTTTAACAAAGCTATAGGTATTAGCTTCATTGCCAGCCATTTGATAAGTGTTTAGCCGTAAATCCCATTTATCGGCCATTTCTTGGCAATACTCAACAATTACAGGGTCAGGCGTGGTAACGTTGACAGGACTTGATTTTAAACAACCATCACCAAGCAATATACCTAAAAAATACGGTTCGATAGGTAGGTTTTTAAACCCGTTAAAATTTATTTTTGCTCTATATAGCTTGTGATCATGTTTAAAATTTTTGCCTTTTCGCAAGTATTCATCAACACTAATATTAGCAATTTTGCTTTCATACCTGGTATCTTTAGCCGTTTTATTGGTTTGCACGAGTGATAGAATATGCCCACGATTTACAATGAATGGATCGCCTTTAAGTGGGCGTATTTCAAACATTTCATCAACGCCATTATGTAACTCTTGAATAATACGGGGCTTACTATCTGGCCCCATAATTTCATCGCCAACCTCTAACTCTTCAACTTTTGTTGTAGTTCCATTGAACATTAAAATATCAGTACCAGGAGCATGGCAACCAGTAGGCGCAACGCCCAATGTATTGCCATGCTCTTTTAGGGCTTCAACACTATGCTCAACAAAGGTTTGCTGTCTCGGTCTGAGTAGCATTTTATTACCTCCGATTTAGATTATTGAGCCCAACTAGGTTTTCCTGCTGCGTTAACAGGTTGTCCTTGCTGTTGTGCTGGTGCTTGTGTTGTGTTAGCCGTAGCAGATACAGGTGCTATTTGCCCCATCACTGCTGCGTAATCTTTACTATCGGGAGTAATTGCAATTTTGATTTCGTTTCTGTCGTTACCGTTTTGATCTTTGCTAACATCAATTTTAGCGACAAATTCAATACCATCTAAATCGCCAAGGCCATTAATACGTCTTAGTGCCTGGGCTTGCGCTGAATTATCTTTACCTGAAAGGCCACGGGCAGAATTAAGGATAGCACGAATAAAAGACCGCCCCATATTACCCCAGGCATTATTATTTTTGTGGCTATAGAGCCCTATCATGCTCCATACTTTGCGCTTGGCATATTCGCCTTCTAAAACAACATATTCACATGATAAATAAACTGCGCCGCTTTCAGCTTTGTGTGTGGCATAGCCACCTGTCCATCCATTGTTAACATCATCATAACCACCTGGTTTGATGGTCATACGAACCTTGGCAAGTGTGCCTTTAGGGATGGCATCAAAATTGGTTTGTTCTTCAGCCGTATTAAAATCATAATAACTCATTGGTCAATCTCCTTTATTAGAGTTGTTGGTTGATTCAGCAGTAGGGGTAAAAGTGTCTGGCTTGTCGTAAGTCAGACGTTCAGAAATAGGTTTGGCTTCGCCTTTGATTTTTTCCATCAAACGCCCGAGGTGCGGCTCTTCCATTACTTCAAGACGACCTGAACGGTCTTTTGCCGGATAGCCAAAAGGGTTAATGGTGTGAGTGACAAAGGCTCGGTATGTGGAACCATCTTGAGCTGGAACCTCTGCCATTGTTATTACTTGATCGACAATACCGGGTAGCTCATTACCTGTTTTGCTGCCTTCGATTTGAGCAGCAAAGATTTTGCGGTTGAAATCATCCAGCTTGGTATCGAGAATACCAACAAACCAAACATTTTTATTTCTGGTGTGCTGAAGGTGGGTAAGCCAACCAATCATTTCTTGACCTTGAAGACCATACGCACCCCGTATATCTTCATTGCCCGTTTTTTCAGAAAATGCTTGTGGCTGCCCTTTACACCAGTTGAAACACAAACGACCTGCAACAGTGATAGAATCAATAAAAATAGTATCGTATTTATCAAGCTTGGCAGGATCACCGTATTCCTCGCATACCGCTTTATAATGGGCTTCGCTATACGGTTGGTTATCTCTTAGTGATGGATTTGCTCCGCCAATGAATACCGCAAAATCTCTGCATTCTTGCCAAGTGCGAGGGCGTATAGCATCACCTTTCCAACCTTCAACGGCTAAGTCGCCAGCTTCAAGGTCAAAAAACAAAGTACTTTCTGCCGGAAGTGTCCAAAGCTGGGATGTTTTGCCAATTCCGCTAGCCCCAAAAAGACAACCTTTTATGCCCTTTTTTTCTGCTAACCTTTGATCAGCACTAATAATAGGTAATCCAGACATTATGCACCCCCTTGATCTTCAGGAGTTAAAATGTATGTAGGATTGCCAGTTTTAAGGGTTCGGGCTGGCTCAAAGATTTTTTGCATAGAGCTAGGCCATGCCTTAAATTTGCTTTCAGGCACTTTGTATGTAACGTCTACATACTCGCTAGGGTCATCACCTTGCGCTTCAATGTTTTTTATGATTTCAGCAAGTTTTTCTTGATTCCATTCTGGCTTTTTTGGTATGTCATTCGTTAGCTTGTAGCCATTATCTTCTATATGAATAATGCCTGTATCTTTTTCCAAACGCTGGCGTTTTGCACGTATCTGTTCCGTGTATTTCATTGCAATAGCCGCTTCCACCCATTGCCTCACACGTTTTGCTTGCTTTAAGTTTTCAGCAGCATCAAGTAAAAGCTGGCACAGTTGACTTGAGGGCAAAGCGGCAACTTGGCCTATCTCCATCCTCTTCATATCCTCAAGGGTAATTTGTGTGTCGGTCATAAATGAGCACTCCGATTAAAGGTTAAAAAAAATCCTCTGAAGCTGCTGCTGGGTCTGAGGCTGCCAATGTACTAACAGATGCGGTATTTCTTCTTTGCCATACGGCTCAAAGTGTTGTATTTCCGCAAAGACCCAACATGTTTTCGTGAGGCGGTGATAGGTAAATACGTTTTTGGTGGGTGATCTGTCGGGATTGCAGAGTGATTTTTTTATTTAAAACCTAGAGTCTCTGTAATTGTTAGGCTTCAGGGAATAAAAAAAGCGGCCACAAATAAATGTAGCCGCTTAGTAGGTAAGATAAAATTATGCGTAAACAACAAACCCTATAGACTGAAGAGAAGTTTTTAACCTTGCTATAATGTCATATATAGCTTGTCTGGGTATGCCTTTGCTTCTAGCAATTTCTGTAATATTCATAGTTTGTAAAAGCTCGCAAAATTCGCCAAGTGTCGGTGGCAATTTTCTAATAGCTTGCCTTATATCTATTTCAGAAATTAATTGATCGTCTGTTCCTGGTTCAGCATATTCATAAAATGTTGAATTTGCTGTTATGGTATCAATTATCAAATAGTCCTCTTCACCATTGGCATTTATCGGTTGGTGAAGTGAGCAAAATATTTTATCTCCGCCGCGCTTTTTTCTGGAAGCTGTACGAATAAGTGAGGAACACTTATTTTCGATTATCTTTTTTGCATAACACCATAATGACGATTTTGTAGAATCATACGTTGATAACTTCATTAGCATTTCAAGCATTAATTCTTGTTCGATGTCTTCAAGATCGGATGGCAAAAAATATTTATGCCTGGTGAGTTCTTGAGCTTTACTGCGAACGATTGAAATAATAATAGGGTCGATACCTTTATAGTTATTGTTAGAGTACATTGTACACCTCATTGATAGGATTAATCAGGCGCAAACCGTTTGCGGCCTGTTCATCCCTATGGGGTGTGATTTCACAGATACGGGTAATTCAGAGCTTTGATAAAGAGGCAATGGCAATGCTGCCAACCCCTGTGTATTGGGCGTTTCAGAGCAAAGAAAAAAGTTGAAAAAAAATGCAAAAAAAAATCTGTGACAAAGTAAATTTTACAGATTCAATGACGAAATGATTTAAAAGTGTAAAAGATGACTGAAATCTTAAAAAACTTGACGAGCTTTCAATAATAGGCAATTATTTTATATACATTTTCTTTACAGGCGTTCGCTGCATATAAGCTCAATTATTGGCAAAACTATATTGACTACAGGTTGAAACTATGGTCTATTCAATCAACCTTACCAAACAAATGTTACCTAACTATTGATTGGTAACAACATTTTAAAAAGTATTTATTTTTGAGGGTGTCTAATGAATGAAAACGCACAGCGTTATTCAGAAAGTTTGTTAACTCCAACGCAGGAGGAAACATTAACTGTGATTGAAGAGATTTTAAAAGAACAGGGATATTGTCCAACGATGCAAGAATTAGCAGATAAATTAGGTGTAGCAAAAAAAACTGCATATGAACGTGTGAATATATTGGTCAGAAAGAAATACCTAAAAAAAGAACCAGGTAGAGCACGGTCTCTTGTGATTTTAAAAAATGTATCAAATGAGAATAATGTCGAGGGAGATAATGAATCTAATATTTAAAATGAGGAGGTTTGCCTTATGACGACCTTTCACAAAAAGAAAAAATTTGTGAATCCCGATGCTCTTAAAAAGATGAATCCTGAACGGTTGTTAAATTTTTTAAGAATGTTCAAAACTTTTTTTGAGAGTAAGGGAATGCAATTAGATCACAGAATTGAGGATTACGATCTGCTGGCAGATATTTTAAAGTATCCTGACGACACCATGCCTGAAGAGTTAGTGAATGCTTTGTTTATAATCTATGAAATGGCTGACGACAACAAAATGGATTTGCTTTACGAAACCGCAAAGAAATACAATGTTGAACTGGATAGTGACCCAGATACATCAGCGGGTGACCTAGCAACGCAGCTCTATCTAAAAAATCCCAAAGCACTTGAAAAAGTTCATGCAGAGATTTTTTCAAAAAAACTTAGGGCGCATCATTACTTTAAAAGTGATCAACCTGCACCAGATAATTTTACCCTTCCAGATAACAACGTAATAATAGAAATGCAAAATGCATTAAATAAGGAATTTTCAGCACGTAAATATGGACGTGGTTGTAGGTTAGAATGTATACGCAGTGATACGGATAAAATAAATATTATTATCAGACATGGCCGGCCGTTTAAACGTGAAGGGTGTTTAAAGGATGATAAGTCAGACACTGTTTTTTACAGACCAGAGATGCATGCCGTCATAGTATATAATCAGGAGCAGAACGAGATCAGTATTAACAATACGGCTGCAAAATGGCAAAAAGAGCTTTATTTGAATGTTATTGGAAAATATTTATTTGGTGCCGAAGACTATTTTTTAAGCGGAGAGAAATTTACTTTTGAAACCCTTAGGGCTGACGGTGAAAAGTGTTTGGTTTGTTCTGATATACCTGGCATTGAAGATGTGAAACTAACAGAAGTACATTTAAAATGGATTAGCAAAGGAAATCCTCAAGAAGTTAGAAAATCTGATAATTACTTTACATGTAGCCAACAATGGCGAGAAGATTTCCCTAGCGGCGCAAAAATATCTACTGTCCAGCTTCTATTTCGTTTCACTGGTGAGAAATCACCTAAGCGCATTACGATTAGCTCCCCCAATATAGCATCTAGTTCAAGTGATAATTTTGGAGAGTTAATTGACACATTTTTAATGGCCAGGGGTTTTGTGATGGCACCTTCAAGTGTAAGGAGGCAATATGACGCAAACATTGCGCCTTGCATGGAAAGCGCTTGAGGCTACTAGTGGTGAAGCACCTTTATATAACTGGAAAGAATTATCAAAAGATCAATTCAGGTTTATCAAACCTTTTTTAGTGCCCACAAATAATAAGGCCGATAGTTTGCATTGCCCTGTTAATTGTATGCATAACTGTTCCCGTGAGGTTTGTTTACATGATGAGGATTATAGCAAGGTTATAGTAAGCTGTGGTTGTGTAAACGATCACAATAAATGCGGCATTTCAATCTTTCCGGTTCTGGATGTCATTTACCATGAAATTCACTGGAATAATTTATCACAGGAATTAGCTCGTTTGTTGGGTATAGATGCTAGCTATCAAAGAATAGATTCATGTCAGTATTTACATAAAATAGGTGAATACACATTAATGGAATGTAGGAAGCACCCTGTGTATTTTGCCATTCCGTGTCCTGCTGAAGATATAAGGAGGATAATATCCTATTTGTACCAAATGCAGGGTGATATCAAATTTATTCTTATTGTACCAACATTTCAGGATATAAAAATCGAGGTGATTAATACTATCAGAAAAAATGGTTGTGAAATTATCAGCCTACACGATATTACTCATGCACAGACTAATGGCACTATTGAAATAAGCTGCTCTCTTAACTCTCTGTTTATCGATTTCAAAAAAAATATATTATGACAATATAAAACCGAAGGTATAGCGTTTGTCGAAACACCTCCGCACATCAAATGGGAAAATATTATAATAAAGGTGAAAGACGGTCATACGATTTATTTATATTACGGTGGTAAACAAAAAATTTTAGGATTTAAAGATATGGATATGGACGTCAAGGGTAATAAGCCTGGTGCTGAATGGCGGTTTATGTGTGAGATGTTGGCTAAAAACTACGGCTATATAAAAACTGGCGGCGATGATAGGGTTAGAAGAAATAAAAGTGACCTTACAAAGAAGTTAAAAAACTTTTTCTGCTGTGTTGACGGCGAGCCTATACCAGCCGATAATAAAGGCTACGCTGAAGCTAAATTCAAGATTTTTCCTGAAGGCGATATATATCCACAGAAATTAAGGCAGTTTAAAGATTTAACAGAAGATGAACTTGAAATACTGAGGTCATTTAATGAGTTTGCAAATTATGAGCAGCAGGATTTTTAATATAGAGCAAAATGTGATCTATCACAAAACATTACGAATTATTACAGAAGAAAGCAGGACTTAGGCTTGCAATTTCAACATTCCGTTGGTCACACAATCACGAATAATTGTTTCCTCATCTTTTCCTGCCTCGCGTGAGGCATCAAAAAAAAACTTAGGAAATTCAACAATCATATTTTTATCATCAAACGAGACTGAAATATCCCCGCCCAAAGCAGCTTTAAAAATATCAACAGCCGCCTTGTGACGGGTAGTATTGCGCTCACTCGCTAAAGTGTCAACAGCATCACAAATACCATTCTTAAAAAAATCCACTGTTACTTTTACGCTATCAATCACTATTTCCTACTGAAAAAATTATATTGCATGTAGCAAGATAGCGAATAATAGCAAAAACTCAATTTCTCTTTTTACTGTATCGAATTACTTTAGCCGCCATATTTTATTTTCTCTATCAAATGACATTTGGTAAGCATTCCCTTTATTACAAGTAACTTGATACGCTCTTTTTTCTTTATTAAATGCAGGCAATTTTTTTATACCATGACATTTTTTATTGTTTTTTCTTAGAAAATGCATAAAAGCCTGCCGTTCTATCTCAGCATCATAAGGGCGAATATATTCCCAGGTAGATGCGGATTGCCTTGCACTGCTGCGGTTGGTTCTGCGTCTGCATGAATCTTTATCAGAGTCTGGAAGTGCGTAGCACTGTAGATACCCCTCAATCTCTTCTTGAGAGGCATTTTTTGCATCAGCAATAGCACCGTTTTTTAGTGCCCTTGTTTCTGCTTCACCATACATGGTGCAGCCTGATATGGCCGCGACAGAGAATAATAATAAAGTCTTTTTCATAAAGTTACTCCTTTTGGTTGGTTAAATTATTAATGTGATCTTCTAAGTGCGAAATAAACTGCTCTCTATGTCTGGAATCAGGCAATTGCAAAAACGCTTTTGACAGGCGTTCAAAATCTTTGTTTATTTCATCTTGGTATTTTTCAAAAAAGAATCCCACAGAGACATGCAGCACATGAGTAAGGTCAAATAATTGTGAAGCATGAATTTTTTCCGCACCACGCATCATGCGATCAAGCATGCCTATGTTTTCTCCTGTACGAGCAGCTAGAGTTTCAATGTTTATATCCAGTTCTTTGCAGCGCTGTTCTACTCGTTGCCCAATGTGAACATCTATAGGATGAATGCGTTTTGTTGTATCATTACTATGGTGCGTATGGTCAGTCATTTTCTTTGCCTTTTTGAGGTTGAGAAATAACTTCTATACGCCAGCTAGTACCTTTTGGTTTCATTTTGTATTCTATGCCATTATCGCATATAGCTTTTTTGCTGGTGGTAAATATTAAATCATCAAAATAGGTTATGTCATTGCACTGGAATTTATGATTTTGCAGCACATTTTTAGCACCATGCATTGCCATGGCATCAATAAAAGTCAGTAGATGTTTTACCAACTGTTCATCATTTTGGGATTTATCTAAATAGTTTGGATGTGTAGGGAATCCAAAGGTTTTTAGATTTTTGCTTTTACAGTCGTGATTAGGCCACTGATAATCGCATGTAAGATAAGCGATCTGTGCTTCTTTGGGATATTGTTGCGCTTGTGTTTTAGCCCAAATCTCAAGCTTTGAAGGTGTGTAAGTTGTAGTGCATCCACCTATTAGCACCGCTAAAGTTGTAGCTATAAAGTTTTTTTTCATGTCATCACCTCATTATTATTTACTTAATAACGAGGTAAAACCTGGCTCCAAAATTGGAGCCGGGAGGTTGATAAAGCCACAAAGCAGCCCGCAGCGTATTTACCGCTAGCGGTTATTGCATTCCGCTGCCCTCCCGACATAATGGGAGAACTTTCTGCGTAAATACATGTCCTAACGTATCTTTGTGGGGTTATCACGCCCCGTTACAATACTTCATTGTAGGAAAAGAAAATCAAAAGTAAAGCACATAGCCCTTAATGTAGGACTTAGCTATGTCTTTGTTCTCTAATTCCTTTAGTAACGGGAAGTCTAAGGGCATCAAAATTGGTGCCGAGAGGTTCAGAAGACCAGAATGCGGCCTACGGCTTATTCCCGCAAGCGGTATTGTATTCAGCCGCCCTCTCGACATAGAGAGGGATTTACAAGCGTAAATACACTATCCAATATGCATCATTCTAGGGTTCTGACACCCCGTTACTAGGAGGCAATAATAATTGGATATGGAAGAAAGTCAACTGCTGGAGAAAATTAATAGTGGCTTGGAAAACATAAGATAATAAAATTTCTTTGTGAAGTACGCCCACCTAAAGTTTTTAGCTAGCTTTTCTTTATTTTATAAACAATCGTTACTTCTTCTTTTTCTTCATCATATGAGACACTGACACCGTTTTCCTCGAAAGTATCTTGTATTGATTTTATAGTACTGGCATTTGTTTCATGCTTTGCACTCTCTACACTTTGAACTGTGCTAATAGCAACACTTGCTTTTTCTGATAGTTGCTTTTGTTCCCAGCCTAAACAAGCTCTTAAAGCTCTACAAATTCTTGCCATTACATCTTTTTGTAAATTTTTCATAACTTACCCGCATATATATTGACTTCATACCTTAAATCAAGTATAATAGTTGATATAGGGTTTGAAACATTAACATGAGTCTCAAATGCTATATCATCTATCTAACATAATAAAGTTAGGTAGATTTTACAAGGCACGAAATTTTTTAATGGAGGCTATTATGACTTTTAAAACTATATTGCCTGTATTACTGCTTACTTTAGCAGGATGCACTACAACTCCATCGATAGCAGATAAAAGCAAGACTATTGATGAATATTTACATAACACTTCAGTACTTACCGAAAATGGTGAACGCGCTAATGATCAATACGTTACGAAAGCCGTTTTAATCAGTGAAATCATTGCAAATACTCAGTGGCCTGAAGGTAAAAAAGATACCGTTAAGCTATGCGTAATCGGTGATGATGATTTTAGAGGAAAGCTAAATAAAGTAGCGAAAATTCTCAAAGAAGAGAAAGGTTATAATTTAGATGTAAAAAGAGGAATTGGAGAGTCAGACGTTAAATACTGTGATGCCCTTTTTGCTGGCTATATGTATGTAGATAGAGAGCTTAGAGGCTATTTAAACAGGGCTTCAGGTCATCCAGTGCTTACTATCGGTGATGATAAGTATTTTGAATATCACGGTGGCATGATTACTTTTAATCGCCCTGATAGCGGACAACCTGAAAGGCTAAAAGTAAATATCAATATGGAAGCCGTAGAAAAAGCTGGATTGTCTCTTAATAGTGATCTTGTCGAAATTGCAGATAACGTTAAATATTAATGTGGTTTTGACAATGAAACATGAAGAAGAGTTCATCAAAATGTTTAATGATTTCACAAGGTCCAGGGATTGGCATAGCGCATTTAGGGATTTTACAGAAATGACCGCTTGTGCTATGCATCAATCCCCTTACCATTCGGGAATACTTAAAAGAGATAGTGCGTTTGAAAAAATTGAAAAAGATTATCTTGATATTGTAGGAAAATACAAGCGTGATGAACTGGACATCCTTTGTAATTTATTTGCTATCACTAAGATGGCTTTAATAGAAAAACCGCACGATTTTTTAGGTGGTGTTTACCAAAAATTAGAGATGAATAATAAACATAATGGTGAATTTTTTACTCCCATACATATATCTGAATTGATGGCAAAAATGCTATTCAATAACCCTGAAAAAGAAATCCAAGAAAAGGGATATATAGAAATTTGTGAGCCATGCTGTGGTTCTGGCGTAATGTTGATTGCTGCTGCAAATACTATATTTGAGTCTGGCTTTAATCCTATAAAAACAATGGTATTTCATGCAACGGATATTAACCGCATATGCTTTAACATGTGCTACATCCAAATGTCATTACTAGGAATTGCTGGAAAAGTAATACATGGGGACACAATAAAAAATGAAATATGGGAAACACGCCTAACACCAAATGTTATGGTACGCGCAGAGGAGGCTAAGGAAAATGGAGAGAATCATGCTTAAAAACCAAGCCAGTATTTATTCATATGATGTTTTTAAGCATAAGCAGATCGTAGCCTTAGAGCTTCGAGCCTTGACCAACAGGGTAAGAAAATCACTAGGGATAACTTACCCTGTTGGTATACCAAGAAAGCCTACAATATTAAGTGAACTAAGGGCTATAAAGACTTTTTTAAGTTACTGATGATAACATAAGTAGGGATTTAGCAAGAGAAAAGCTGTTATTAAAAGTCATTATCAGTATGCAAAAATGGATTATATGCTAGTATAACATTTTTTTGAGGGGTAAGTCTTTTTTGTGCGTATAAGGCATAGAAGCTAATAAAAACGGAGTAATAAAATGCTCAGAAAAACCCTGGATAGGCTACTATCCATACATTTTAGAACAGATATTGGCAATAGCAAACTTGACCATCTGGAGCAGGACGTTTGGCGTAAAATCCGTATGCAAGCGGCTGATGTTGCCCTACCTTGGTATGAAAAAATGGCAATGGCTTTTTCTGTACCACAATTTCGCTATGCCTCCATAACAACAGCGGTAGTGTTAGGACTTGCATTTAGCCCCATTATGTCTTCGCAGTATAGTGCATCTGCCAATGAAGCAATGGGATTAGAGGTTTTTGCCAGCAACACACCTTATTTGTTAACCAATCAATTTTCAGGGAAATAATGAAAAAACGTTATATCAACGCTTCCATATTAATTCTAGCAGTCATAGGGTTAACTCTGGGCGCTTTATATATAGGGCAGCAATTTATGGTGGGGCATCATGATCGTGCCTCTGGTGGTGAACATGACATGCATCACTATCTACATAACCAGCTACACATCACCCATGACCAGGAAGAAAAACTGATGGAAATTGAAGAAAATTTCAGTCAGAGGAAACAATATTTAGAAGAAACTATGCGCATAGCCAATATGGAGCTAGCCGAGGCAATTAAGAGAAGTGATACTTATTCACCTGAAGTTCAGCAGGCAGTTGATAAAATTCACAATGCTATGGGTGATATGCAAAAATCTACATTAGAGCACTTATTTGAAATGCAGCCAATTTTGAACGAGGAACAAAATAAAAAATTAAAAAGGCTGATTACAGAGGCCCTATATGACAACGCCAAAAAATGACATTAAACAGGATACGCCAGATAACGACTTAATGCACCTGGTAGTACAAGGGGTTGAACCAGCCCTAAATGAGATTATGCGGCGTTACAAACATAAATTATTCGCATTTATTAGCAGATATGTAAAAGATGAAGATGCGGCATACGACATTGTTCAAGAAACATTTATAAAAGTTCATTTCAAAGCTGATAGTTATAACCCTTCCTACAAATTTTCAACCTGGCTTTATCAGATTGCTATTAATTTATGTCGTGACTGGGGCAGAAAACAAAAAATCCGCCAGGTTTTCTCACTGGATGCCAAAGTAAATGAAGATGAAGGAGATAGTAGCTACCATGATATATTGCCAGACCCTAACAGCAATGTTGAAGATTTAACCGATCTTAGGCAAAATCTGGCAACGCTTGATAAGGAAATTCAAAAGCTTCCCCACAAACTAAAAACAGCCCTGATCCTTTTTGCTATAGAGGAAAATTCACAGGAAAAATGCGCAGAGATTTTAGGTGTCAGTACCAAAACAGTTGAAACCAGAATTTACAGGGCAAGGAAAATATTAGCTGAAAAAGTTGCCAAAAATTTTTAAGGGGTAATACGATCTTAACCGTATAAGCACTATATATTGTAATTATGTAGGCAATGCTTATGGCTTCAGATGACACCCAAACCCGCAGAGATTTTATAGTACTAACGGCAAGCGCAGTGGCTGGTGTAGGCACCGTAGCGGCCACATGGCCGCTTATTGATTCACTCAATCCTTCTGCTGATGTTTTGGCTATGGCAACAGTGGAAGTTGATATTTCTTCTATTGAGCCAGGTCAGGCTATAACGGTCAAATGGAGAGGAAAGCCTGTTTTTATCCGTCGCCGAACAGAAAAAGAAATTATTATGGCAAGGGATGTTAATCTTGCCGATTTGCCAGACCCACAAACTGATGAAGAACGCATACATAAAGGTCATGAGGAATGGCTTGTAGTGATAGGTATCTGCACGCACCTTGGCTGCGTTCCCCAAGGACAACGCACAGGTAGCGCACGCGGTGAATATGGTGGCTGGTTTTGTCCTTGCCATGGTTCACATTACGATACAGCAGGTCGTATTCGTAAAGGCCCAGCACCTAAAAATCTGCTTATACCAGAATATAGTTTCCTTGATAATAGTGTTATCCGTATAGGCTAATATTTATACAAAATATTTTTTAAGGGGTAATCGCATTTGCTTCGTATAGGTGAAAGTGACTTTTTTAAAATCACGTCTTAATCAATCAAAAACCTATAGGAGACTACAATGAAATCAATATTAGCAACATTATTAATTACAGGGCTTTTATCAGCATGCGCAGCCGGAGATTATTCCAGTAATCGTGGTAGTAGCCGGGGCGGTCACGGCGGACATTCGCATTTTCATGGCAACACAAACTAAGTAAATGTGTAGATTGTATCATGAAATTTGCGTATTTTGGTGGAGACATGTTTTATCCTTGTATGGAACTTCTTATACAAGACGGGCATGAGTTAATAACACTATTTACAGGAAAACATAATACTGAAGAGCTTGCTTTTTCTCAAGATGTGAGAAGCAAGGCAAGCACGCTTGATGTTCCTGTTATACACTCTAAACCAACACATGCGCATATATCAGAACTCCAGCAGAAAGGATGTGATATGATTCTTTCTGCTGGTTATTCCTATAAAATACCACCATGGCAAGGTGGTAGTATTCAATATGCTATCAATATCCACCCCTCTTTATTGCCGGAAGGGGCTGGGCCAATGCCCTTACCGTTGGTTATTATAAAAGGCTTAAAAAGAACGGGTGTTACCTTGCATGAGCTATCGCCTGATTGGGATGCTGGTAATATTATATTGCAAGAATCTTTTGCGTTATATGGCAGAGAAAATATCGATGAATTGCTGTGCCGAAGTCAGGATATAGCTGTACGGTTACTTAAAAAATTCCTGGAAGCTCCAGAATTACATTGGTCTAATTCTTCGCCGCAAATACATAAAGAAGGACATTATTGGCAAAAACCCACCCCCGATGAACTGGACGTTGACTTTAGCAAAGATATTCAAACAGTAGACAGGCATTTGAGGGCACTTAGAATAGTTAAATCAAACGGTGATGTTGAAGTTATTTCTGGTGTGGCTTCATGGAAACAAGATCACCAGTTAAAGCCAGGAACAGTTATTTTTCGTACTAAAAAAACATGTACTATTGCGGTTGAAGACGGTGTGGTTCTTTTTCATGCAAGGATAAAACAAGCATCTTTAAATCGTGTTGATTCTCAAGAGATTAATAACCCAAAACTTTCTACTTGCAGTGATAAACCCGTGTAATATTGCAATGTATAGCAGCATTATAATCTTAATAGAAAAAATACTAAGTTTTTTTTGAGGGATACGTTATCTTATTGTGTATAAGTAAAAAACAATGCGGAGTTGTTATGACATTAACCAGAATAATCCTAGTTTGTACGGCTGTATTACTAAGTGTTACACAAGCACAGGCGAAAAGCTTTGAAGAATATTTACAGCGTTTAAAAGAGCATCCACAAGTTTCCTCTGCTTTGGCAGAAAGTGATAAATATAACGAACTATCTAAAGGGGAAATGGGTCTACCCGATCCACAACTCATTTTAGGTGTTGATAATGTTCCTATAGATGATCCGGCATTTGACCGCTTTTTGCCAAGTTCCAAAACATTAGGGTTCAGGCAAGCTATTCCAAGCTACAGCCTTCGTAAAGCAAAATCAGAACAACAAAAAGGAATGTCTAAGAAACAAAAATTATTTGCTGATTATACCGCAAAACGCCTTGAGGCATATTTGATAACTGCCCTTGTTGAATTAGATAAAGTAAAAAGCCTGGAAAAATACGCTAAAAAACAGCTTAAATATTATGTGGAGTTAGAAGGTTATCTTAAAGGTCAACTAGAGTCGGGTAATTCTGTTTATGGTAGGTTTTCAGAAATTGATGTTGAACGTACAGATGTTGAACAAAAATTGAATAACCTAAAAGCTGAGAAAGACACAATAGAGGCTGAGTTAGTACGCCTTGTTGGTGAAGTTCCACAAATTACTTTTCCTAATGTTCCTATTACGCCATGGCAACATAACAGTGAACAAAGTTACGCTGTTACTATCGCCAAAGAAGATATTGGGATAGCTTCACAAAAAATAGAAGCAGCAGATAGCGCCTTTGGCCCTAATTATGGCATACAGGCTTTATATAAACAGCGTGAAGATGGGAGTAACTTTGCTGGTGATGACTGGTTTTCGGTGCAAGCCACTGTGTCTGTACCTCTTTGGTATCACTGGAATCAAAAGCCAAAACTAAAAGCAGCAGAAGCCTCAAAGCAAGCAGCGGAGTTTTCTTATGAAGATAAGAAGCGTATGTGGCAAAAAAAATTAACATCACTTGCCAGTGAGCGTGATGTTGCCCTTGCAAACATAACACTCCTGCAAGAAAAGAAAGATGCTATTCGTGAGATTGTGGCCGCAGCAGAGCGTAATTATGAAGCAGGTAATGCAGAGTTGGAATCAGTGCTTGATGCACAGATCGATGAGTTAACAATACTGTCGCAACTTGCCAGTCAGCGCAGTCGTCATATGAAGTTATCGGCTGAATTTAACAGCCATATTATAGGAGATAAATAATGAAACAAATAGCTACCGTTATTCTTTTGGTGATATCATTTGCAATAAGCCCTGCATTTGCTGAAGAAGCTAAATATACATGCCCAATGCACCCGCATTATATTGCTGATGAGCCAGGTACTTGCCCGATTTGTGGTATGGACTTGGTAGCTATGGAAAGTGGTGGTGAAGAAGAAGCCGCTACTGGTGATGATAGTGATGGCGCTCGAAAAGCCATAACTATAGCACCTGAGACAATCCAGAATATTGGCGTTAGAACAGAAAAAGCGGAAGCTGCAAGATTTGGCACAGATGTCAGAAGCTATGGTGTTGTAACTGAAAATGTTCGCATTCAACATGATATTTCAAGCCGTGTTGGTGGTTGGATTGAAGAGTTAAAGGTAACAGCCGTTGGTGATGAGGTTAAAAAAGGTGAGCTTTTATTTACCCTTTACAGTCCTGATCTGGTTTCTGCTCAACAGGATTATATTGCTGCAATTGCCTCTGGCGCTAAGGGTCGCATTTCCTCAAGTGCCAAACGCCTAAAATCCCTTGGTGTTCAAAATAAAGCCCTGGAAGAAATTAAAAAGAAGCGCCGTAAATTACAAAATGTGCCGTTTTATTCAGAAGTAGATGGCATTGTTAGCCATTTAAAAATTAGACAAGGTACTTACGTTAAATCAGGTATGCAGCTTGCAGTTATTCAAGATTATTCAAGCGTATGGATTAATGTATCGGTGGCTGAAAAAGACCTTGGTTTTTTATCTAAAAACATGAAAGCAGAAGTTACCTTCCCTAATCTTTCAAGCGATACACGTACTGCCCGTATTGATTATATTTATCCGACTATTGATGAAGCTAGCCGCACTGGACAAGTTCGCCTAGTACTTAGTAATGAAGATGGGGTTTTACGTCCTGGTGCTTATGCAGATGTTAGCTTTGATACGGTTTCTGTAAAACGTCTGGCGATTCCAAGTGAGGCAATTCTTAGAAGCTCGACAGGTAATTATGTAGTAGTAGCACTAGGTAATGGCAGGTTTCAATCACGACCGGTAAAAATGGGTGTACATAATAAAGGACGTGTACAGGTGCTATCAGGTTTAAATGAAGGTGACGATATTGTAGTTAGTAGTCAGTTTATGATTGACTCAGAAAGCTCTTTGCGCGAATCATTCCGCAAAATGCAAAAAATGCAAACACCTCTATCACTATTAGAGGTTGATAAAAACCAAATGGCTATGATTAACCATTTAGTGGATGCAGCTATTTATATACATGAAGCTCTTGTAGATGGTTATGCACTGGATTCAAATATGCTCATGCCGGCTATTAAATTAAATGACCATTTAATGCCGAAGTTTAGAGGTACTAAACTACAGTTTGTTTTAGAAGGCGCTGAAAAGGCTATTATGGAGGCTAAGGATAGCATTACAGATAGCGAGACACAAACTGCGCTTGCTAATTTGATAAGAGCCTTAAAACCATGGTTGTTTGAAGGCAAGCCACAATATTACAAAGATAAAGGCTTAAAATTATTCATGGATCATGGTACGGGTAATTTATGGCTGCAGTTAGACGAACAGCCCGCTAACCCTTACGGTGCCGGGCATGCGATGCTGCAAGAGTGGCCTGACAAGGTAGATGCCCAAATACCGGAAGTACAATCCGCTCCAGTAGGAGGTGCACATGCAGGACACTAATGAAAACATACATTTAGCACATGACCCAACTAAATCATTTGTTGCAAAAGTTATAGAATGGTCGGTGAATAACCAGTTATTGGTGATCGTTGCTATGATTGCGTTATTGGTTGGCGGCATAATGGCGGTAAAGAAAACACCACTTGATGCCATTCCTGATTTATCTGATACACAAGTAATTATCCGTACAGACTTTCCAGGACAATCACCGCAGATTGTTGAGGATTTGGTGACTTATCCATTATCAACTACCATGCTTGGCCTGCCCAAAACCAAGGATGTACGTGGCTTTTCAATGTTTGGTACGTCCTTTGTTTATATTATCTTTGAAGATGGTATTGATCAATATTGGGCAAGAAGCCGTGTGATTGAAGCATTATCAAAGATTCAAGGCGATATCCCAGATAATGCCACACCACAAATTGGCCCGGATGCTACAGGCGTTGGCTGGGTTTATCAATATGCGCTTATTGATAAAACTGGAAAACATGATCTGGCGTATCTTAGAACTCTACAAGACTGGTTCTTAAAGTTTGAACTGGCAACGGTTGAAGGTGTCTCTGAAGTAGCATCTGTTGGTGGGTTTGTAAAAGAATATCAGGTATTGGTCGATCCTAACCGTCTACGTGCCTATGGTGTGCCACTACACAGAATACAAGCGGCTGTAAAAGCCGCTAGTCAGGAAGTTGGTGGTCGTGTGATTGAACAAGGCGAAATGGAGTTAATGATACGCTCTAAAGGTTATATCACCAATCTGGAAGAACTCAAAAAAGTAGTAGTATTCGCTAAAAGTGGAACGCCTGTTCTACTCGAAGATGTTGCCAGAATAATCGAAGGGCCAGAGTTGCGCCGAGGTGTTGTTGAATTAAATGGTGAAGGTGAAGTTGTCGGTGGCGTGGTAGTTATGCGCTCCGGTGAAAATGCCCTTACTGTCATTGAAGGCGTAAAAGAAAAACTGGAAGAGTTAAAACATGGACTACCAGAAGGTATAGAAATAGAAACGGTTTATGATCGTGCTCCACTCATTGAAGGTGCGGTAGATTACCTTAGCACTAAACTGATTGAAGAAGGTATTGTAGTTGCACTTGTTTGCCTGATATTTTTACTACATGCAAGGTCTGCCTTTGTTGCTATTATCACCTTACCCTTGGGAGTATTAGCAGCATTTATCGTCATGTCTGCTCAAGGGATAACAGCTAATATAATGTCACTTGGCGGTATTGCTATTGCCATCGGTGCGATGGTAGATGCCTCGGTGGTGATGGTAGAAAATGCACACCGCAAACTCTCAGAAATGCCCAAAGATGCATCTTGGGAGGATAAAAAAGCAGCAATGTTATTATCTACCAAAGAAGTTGGTCCTGGTTTATTTTTCTCACTATTAATTATAACGGTATCATTTTTACCTGTATTTGCCCTTACAGGCCAATCATACCGTCTATTTTCACCACTTGCTTTTACTAAAACCTATGCGATGGCGTTTGCGTCTATTTTATCGGTGACAGTAGTTCCTGTGTTAATGCTCTGGCTTATAAGAGGGAAAATTCGTAAAGAGGAAGAAAACCCGATTAATCGCTGGTTTGTTAAAATTTACACTCCACTCCTGGAAAAAGCCCTGAAGTTTAAATGGAAAACTATCGCTATAGCAGTAGCGTTACTTGTTAGCCTTGCGTGGCCGATGACTAAAACTGGATCGGAGTTTATGCCCGCTCTTTATGAAGGTGAATTGCTTTACATGCCGACCACTTTGCCTGGCGTATCTATTACCAAGGCTAAAGAAGTTCTGGCACAAACAAATCGCTTAATTAAAACCATTCCAGAGGTTCACCATGTATTTGGTAAGGTAGGTCGTGCTGATACGGCAACAGACCCTGCACCAATATCTATGATAGAAAGCTGGATAAAATTAAAGTCCAAGGATGAATGGCGAGATGGTTTAACAGTAGAAAAGCTTATTAAAGAACTTGATAAAAGAGCCAAGTTGCCAGGTTTAGTTAATAGTTGGGGGTATCCAATTAAAATACGTATGGATATGATTTCAACAGGTATCAGAACCCCTGTGGGTATTAAGATATCCGGTGCGGATTTGAATGAAATTAGTCGTATAGCTTTGGATATTGAGGCTGCGGTCAAGGATGTTCCTGGTACAAGATCAGCCTTTGCCGACCGTGTTATCGGCGGCAAATATCTTGAGATAACACCAAACCGTGATGAGCTTGCCCGTCAGAATATTGATTTACAAATGTTTCAGCGTGTTATTCAAACAGCCCTTGGCGGCATGAAAATATCGGAATCTGTCCAAGGTCGTGAGCGCTATAACATTATGATGCGTTATGAGCGCCAATTTAGGGAGCATCCAGAAGATTTAGCTAATATTTTGGTTCCAACACCACAAGGCCAGCATATTCCGCTTGGTGAACTAGCGAATATAGAATTTGTCGAAGGCCCACCAATGATAAAATCTGAAAATGCAAGGCTTACAGGTTGGGTGTTTGTGGATATTGCAGACCGTGATATTGGCTCTTATGTGGATGAAGCGCAAGGTGTTGTCGCAAATAAAGTAGAACTTCCTGCTGGATATTCGGTAAGCTGGTCTGGGCAATTTGAACAGATGTTAGAGGCAGAAGCCAGAATGCGTATTGCTGTGCCTTCAGCCATCCTGATTATCTTTATGCTGCTGATGATACATTTTGGTACGATAGACCGCACCTTAATGGTAATGCTTTCTCTGCCGTTTGGTTTGATTGGCGGTGTGTGGGCATTATATCTGGCTGGCTATAACTTCTCAGTGGCCGTTGGTGTAGGGTTTATTGCGTTAGGCGGTATAGCTGCGGAAACCGCTGTTGTGATGCTTATTTATCTTGATCATCAGGTGAGAAACCATCCGCCACAAAATTTAAAGGAATTAAGTGACGCAGTAATGCATGGTGCAGTACTCAGGGTTAGGCCAAAACTAATGACGGTAGCTGTAATTATGGCAGGCTTAATGCCTATATTTATCACTGAAGGTATAGGTTCAGATGTAATGCGCCGTATTGCCCTGCCAATGTTAGGCGGCATGGTGACAACAACAGTTTTAACCTTAATCGTTATTCCTGTGATCTACTATTTGTGGGAAGGAAGACATTTTAAGAAGAAGGAGAATTATAATGGATAACAAGAAAAAAACATTATTTGCTGCAAGTATAATTACGGCTTTGGGTACTATCTCTACATCAGATGCTTCGGCACATTTAGAACCAAAAAAGAATGAGAATAAAGAAAAATGTTACGGTGTAGTAAAAGCAGGTAAAAATGATTGCGCAAGTAAAGCAAATAAACATTCCTGTGCAACATTTGCAAAAGTAGATCGTGATCCAAACGAGTGGATTAAACTACCGAAAGGTCTATGTGAAAAACTAGCTGGTGGCTCTACCACCCCCAAAGATGATGTATAGAGATTAAACATATGGCAAACCGTAACCGGCCAAGAAAATATAAATCAAAAATGCCTGTTAGAAAACGAAGAAAACGTAAAGTTTCCCTTGTTAAGCGGTGTTTCTATTCTATTTTGGCAGGGATTTCGATTGTTGGAATATTTTATGGTATTGTGGCAATAACAGAAAATAGCCAGCCGTCTATTTCTGGTGCAAAAATAACAAATCCATCTCTACTAACTGAAGAACGCCCCTTTGATATAGTGTATGGTAATGATAATGCCCCAATTACTATTGTTGAATATGCTTCTTTGACCTGCGGTCATTGTAAAATGTTTTATAATAATGTTGTTGTGCCACTAAAATCCAGTTTCATTGAAAGTGGCAAAGTACGTTTGGTGTATCGTGATTATCCACTTAATAAGCCTGCTCTTGAAGCTTCAATGTTATTGTCTTGTTTGCCATCTAATATTGAACGCAGGCAGATAATTGGCAAACTTTTTTCTGCAAAAGATGAGTGGCGCAGTTCCCATGCAGAGGATAATGTACCAGGCACTTTAAGAGCAATATTTAGTATTTTATCAGATGAAGAATATACAGCATGCCTAGATGATACAGTGCGGCAGGATAATTTACTAAAAGAAAAAATGCGCGCTCAAAAAGAATTAAGCATAAAATCAACTCCAACTATTTTTATTAATGGTGAACTATACAGAGGCAGAAGAACAATAGAAGCAATTTCTAGGGCAATCGAGAAATATTGATTATATAAAATAAATTGCTTGACTCCGTACTACACTACTAGGTTTAGAATAAAACTTAGAGGTTAAGAATATGAAGAAATTAACAGTTGGAAAATTAGCAAAAGCCAGTGGCATTGGAATGGAAACAGTACGCTATTACGAAAAGCGCGGCTTGCTTCCGAAACCGGATCGGCTACCATCTGGCTATCGAGTATATTCTAAAGATACAGTAAATCGTGTACGCTTCATTAAACGAGCGCAGGAGTTGGGCTTTACCCTTGAAGAAATACAAGCACTACTTCTACTTACTGACAATCCAGATGCAGATTGCGAAGATATCCGAAATCGCGCCCAAAATAAAATCACAGAAATAAAAACCAAGATGCAAGATTTGCAAAGGGTTTTAGATGGTCTTGAAGAATTATCAGGTTATTGCCCAGGCAAAGGAAAACCTCTGAGCGAATGCAGTATCTTAAAACATTTTTACGGGGATGATTAATGAAAAAAAACCTTATAGCTTTAGCCGCATTTAGCATATTTCAAACTAGTGTAGCCATTGCCGCGCCTCTTACATTTAACACCGCCCTACCTGTAAGCAAGGGCGAGTATATTTTACGTGAGCAATTTGTTGTCAACAAGTCCAGTGACGACCCAAGTGGCGCAGGACGTGACCGTACTGAATTAAGTGTACTTTCAACTCTCGTCTATGGCGTTACCCCTGATTTTGCCTTATTTACCACCATACCCTATACAGATCGCCGCCTTGAAAGTAATACAAGTACTCGTAGTGCGCGGGGAGTAGGTGATGCCAAAATATTTGGACGATACACAGCCTATCAAGATGATTTTAAGGGTGGTACATTTCGTGTAGCCCCATTTGCCGGGTTAAAATTACCCACCGGAGAAGATGATAAAACCGATAGCGCTGGGGCGTTGCCTATGAGCGTACAAACCGGCACCGGTTCATGGGATGTGTTCGGTGGCTTAGTAGCAACCTATGCTAGCGTTAATTGGGAAGTGGATAGCCAAATAAGTTACCAAAGTAATAATGAAGCGAATAATTTTGAGGCTGGAGATATTGCCCGCGCCGATGCCTCTTTGCAATACCGTTTATTGCCTGTGAAATTAAGCAGCGATACGGATTATTTTATAAACGGCGTATTAGAAGCTAACCTTATTCATAAAGGTAAAAATGAAACTTTTGGTGCAGCTGACCCGAATAGTGGTGGTACAACGCTTTTTATTGCCCCCGGCATTCAATATGCCGCCCAAAGCTGGATTGCTGAGATGGGCGTACAAATTCCAGTAATGCAAGATTTAAACGGTACGGCATTAGAAAACCACTATATTTGGCGTACCGGGTTTAGAATAATTTTTTAACTTAGGCTATGGAGAAATAACATGAAAAAACTATTACTTACAGCATTCGCTATCACGGCGTTTAGCACAGGAGCATTTGCCGCTGATATACAATATAACATGCGTATAGACGGTATTACCTGTCCGTTCTGTGTCAAGACTTCCGCTACAGCACTCAAGAAAATTGACGGTGTAAAAGAGGTCGGTTCAGACTTGGAAAAAGGACTGATAAAAGTTTGTGCTGATGAGAAAACCACCTTTACAGATGAACAATTAACAAAACTGTTTACGGAAAAAGGTTTCACTTACCGCTCTATGGAAAAACAAGAACAATGTGATCCTGCATGATAGAATTAAACTCCACTATAACCTGTCCAAAATGTGGTTTCTCCAAAACAGAAGAAATGCCAACAGATGCTTGCCAGTATTTTTATGAATGTACTAATTGTGGTGAGCTATTGAAGTCGCTTAAAGGCGATTGCTGTGTATTCTGTTCATACGGTGATGTTCCGTGTCCTCCGATACAAGACAATCTTTAGTCGCCAAAGGCGTTAGGCCCAATGCGAAGCAGGGGCAATCAAATAATAACGGAGGGTGTTGTGGCTGATATTAAAAAACCTAGAAAATGGGGTGTGTTGATACTCTTTGCCTCAACAACAACATTACTTTGCTGCGCCTTACCGATTTTGTTAGTTAGCTTAGGTATGGGGGCCGTGGCCGCCTCTTTATATGGGGAATATTTTCCTTGGCTTCGATGGTTTGGTTTGCATGAGTATTTAACATTCGGTGTAACCTTCGCAATTCTAGCTATTGCAGCGTGGGTTATATACCGACCCGGCAGAACATGCCCTGCCGACCCTGAACTTGCTAAACAATGCAACTCTGCCCAGAAATGGAATATCCGCTTTTTATGGGGTTCGGTGACGGTGTGGTGCATAGGTACGTTTTCGGCGTTTATTCTTCCATATTTTGTCTAGTCTATTGACAATATCCAACTTTGCTGCTAATATATGAACACCTATTCATATATAGAGGGTATTGGATGTGACTACACAGATAGATAATGACCAAATAACTGAGTTAGCCGAAATGTTTAATCTTTTGGGTGAAACAAGCCGTTTGAAGATTATATTGGCTTGTTTGGACGAAGAGCAATCCGTTAGCTCCATTAAAGAAAAGGCTGGGTTATCACAGTCGTTAGCAAGCCATCACTTACGCCTACTCAAAGCTGCACGATTAATGAAAAGCCGCAAAGAAGGCAAGCAAGTGTTTTACAGCGTTGCCGATGAGCATATCGCCTGCGTGTTAAAGGATATGGTGGATCACGTTGCAGAGGAAGGTGATCATGGCTAATTGTTGTGAGGAAGTTAAAAAGCCGGATGAATGCTGCGAAACTACCAATGGAGAACATGGCTGGGATTGCCGTTATAGGCAAATTCTTTGGGTAATTTTGCTAATCAATATAAGCATGTTTGTGGTTGAAATAGCTTCTGGCATTTACTCCGGTTCACAATCATTACTGGCAGATGCTCTAGATTTCTTCGGTGATGCTGCAAATTACGGCATATCACTTTATGTATTAAACCGCTCTATTAATTGGCGGGCAAAGGCTTCCATTATAAAGGGAAGCACTATGGGATTGTTTGGTTTATGGATATTGGGTAGCACTGTTTATAAAGCACTTACAACAGGTATTCCTCAAGCGGAAGTTATGGGTGTGATTGGATTATTAGCACTTGTGGCCAATGTTGTCAGTGCTGCATTATTATATAAATATCGTACTGGTGACAGCAATCGTGAATCAGTTTGGATCTGTAGCCGTAACGATGCGATTGGCAATATCGCCGTGATGCTTGCTGCCGCTGGTGTGTTTTTTACCGGCACCAAATGGCCTGATTTATTAGTTGCCGCCATTATTGCAGGACTTGCGTTAAACGGAAGCTGGCGGATTATCCGTAGTGCTAGAGTAGAACTTAAAGATGTGGAGGTAAAATGATGCGATACGGATCCATTGTTGCTGCTATTTCTTTAATATTGGTACTGTTGATACAGCAGATATTATTTGATAGCTCATATGAATCTACAGCTATTACACCGTTTTTCAATCTGGTGACAGTTTGGAACCCTGGAATTAGTTTTGGTATGCTACAAGATATTCCAAATGGGCAATGGGTTCTTTCGGGAGTAGCCATTGTGATAGTTGTATTTTTGTTCGCATGGATGACTAAGGCAGATGATCGCTTCACAGCTATTGCGCTAGGCCTGATTATTGGTGGCGCACTTGGAAATATAATAGACAGGATAAGGTTTGCTGCAGTGTTTGATTATTTGGATTTCCATGCATTTGGTTATCACTGGCCTGCCTTTAACCTGTCGGACAGTTTTATTTTTATTGGTGTGTTTTTGTTATTTATCACTAGTTTCCGGCAAGATAATAACCTTTGCAAAAAAGAAACTTTAATAATAGGAGAATAATGATGGGATCAGAATATTATCATGGTTGGGCCGGGATGATGGGCTTTGGTCATCCAATATTGTTTTTAGTAATAATAGCAGTAATTCTGTATTTTATTTTTGGAAGAAAATGTCATGCAAAACATTCTAAGTCGGCTTTAGATATAGCAAAAGAACGCTATGCCAAAGGTGATATTACAAAAGAAGAGTTTGAACAAATCAAAAAGGATATTTCTGGTTAACAGTTAATTAAGAACTATCTGATAGACTGTACATTGAAATTATTGTATAAATTAGAATTATGAAAAGATTGCCTGTATTTTTAGTTATTATATCGCTTGTTGCTGGGAGTTTGTTCTCGGCTATGCATGCCCATGCTGGCGGTGTTAGCGATGATGCCGGAATGCAAATAGTTAAAACTATGGATGATAATTCTGATGACGGATCGACAAACCTTGTTGAGTGTAATCAGTGCTGTCATGCCGGTTGCCATATTCTTATGAATAAGCAATCTGGCACTAATCACAACCCTGCTTCAAGTAAGCATTTTATTTCCAGTGGTGAATCCTATTTATCACAGTTGAACTCTCCCCCTTTCCAACCTCCTCGAGCTTAATTTCTGACGTGGGTTAGTCCTGCGTAATAGATATGGTGCGCGCTACGCGCCATCCATACGGCTATCCGTATTTAAAATATCAACAGAAATTAAGGAAAGAACCATGAAAACTATATCACTACTAATCGCTCTATTTGGGCTATCAGCTTGTTTTGCAACTAATAACAGCACTTCCGAAGATGGTGCTAAACCAATGAAGATATATTCCAACCTTGAAAGGCAAAAATGCCCTAAATCCCGCTATCGTGGTGTTGGAAAACGTCTTGAATGTAAGCACAAAGTTCGCGCAGAGTTAAATGCTAAATATAATAATGAGGCACAAGATGAAACAAAGTAAATTTAAAATAGCATTATTGGCAGGAGCAGTTTTTATATCACAAGCTGTGCCCACTTTAGCAGAGGAACCACACTCGGCTAAGGAACATGCCATTTATAAAGATGCGCCTGTTATGAAGCTAGAGGAAGCTATTGCCAAGGCAATTGAAGCGTCACCGAGCCTTCAATCTTCTAAGGCAGGTTTAGAAGCTGCAAAAGGTGCAGAAAGACAAGCTGGATACTGGCCTAACCCTGAACTGGAGTTTGAGGCTGAAAATGTCTCCGGCGATGGTCAATATAGCGGTACTGATTCAGCCGAATATACTTATGGTTTAAGCCAAAAGGTAGAAATTGGCGGCAAACGTTCTTCAAGAAAAAGTGCTGCAAAAGCTATAAGGGAGGCTGCAAGTGTTGCTTTATTGGCTGAAAAGTTAAATTTGGTGCGTGATGTACATATTGCCTATACCAACGTACTGGGTGAAATAGAAGCATTAGAGCTTGCCATAGAGCAAGAAAGTCTTGCTAAAGAGGTGCTCGATACGGTTTCCAAACGTGTCGATGCTGCTCGTGAGCCAGAGATACAGAAAAATAAAGCAGAGGTTGCTTATGCCACCAGTGTTATTTCCCGCGAACAAGAAGAAAGGCAGCTAAAGGTATCGGAGAAAAAGCTTGCCCAATTGCTAGGCCGAAGCAACTTAAATGTATCGCTTGATCATTCACATTTCTTTGAACTGGAAGCACCTGCACCAATTGAAAATTATCAAGAGAAATTACGCAACGCCCCTGAAATTAAGATCTCTTCATATCTTGAAAAAGAAAAAGAGTCGCTACTTTCACTTGAGAAAGCGCAGAACATTCCTGATCCTAGTTTAAATGCAGGAGTTAGGGATTTTAGGGATAGCGGTGATCAGGCGTTTGTGTTTGGTGTTTCATTTCCATTGCCTGTGCTGAATATGAATCAGGGCAACATTGCAAAGGCCAAGGCTGAACTTAACCAGGCAAGAAGCAATGGCCGCCAGATGGAATTAACATTAGAACAAAATCTAATGGAAAACTGGCAAGGTTGGCAGGCTTCATATCTGGAAGCAACAAGCCTAAGAAAACGTATTTTACCGGCGGCAAAAAAGGCTTTTGATTCTGCATGGCACGGATATGAAAAAGGAAAGTTTCCTTATCTGGAGGTGCTGGATGCACAAAGAACATTGTTTAAGGCCAGAGCCAGCTACCATGATTCTTTGAAAAATTACCACATGTCACGAGCAAATGTGGAGCGTTTGATAGGCATAACTAATGATGAAGGACAAAAAAATGCGAAATAATTTATATATAATAGCAATTTTATTATTGTTGGCAGGTGCGGTAGTAGTTGCCCCTGTTGGCTCATTTATACCAATAGCACAGGCAGAAGAAGATTATGGACATGGCGACCATGATGACCATGGCCAAGATGAAGAAGGTCACGGGGATGAAGAGCATAGTGATGACCATAATGACGAAGCTGAGCATGGGGAAGAATCTCATGAAGAAGGTGGTGATCATGGCGAAGAAGGCGATGATGGTCACGGACATGGCGGAGATGATGAGCATGAGGAAGGCAAAGCTGAAATAAGCCCTGATGCTGCCAAACGTGCAGGTGTTATCACAGAAATAGTTGGCTCTAGAACCATATATGAGACAATTACTTTAACAGGACGTATTACTTTAAACCGCGATAGGACTTACGCCATACGCGCCCGTTTTCCAGGCGTTGTGCGTGATGTAAAAGTAAAATGGGGTCAAGAGGTTAGAAAAGGTCAGACACTTGCCGTTATTGAAAGCAATGAAAGCCTGAAAAGATACAATGTTATCGCCCCTCGCAGTGGCGTTGTGTTAGAGCGTAATACTAATATAGGGGATGTGGCTTCTGATGAACCAATCTTCAAGATTGCAGATTTATCAACGGTATGGGCTGAATTTCATGCTTTTCCCCGTGACCTACCAAATATTAAGGAAGGCCAGATGGTACGGACACAAACACTTGAAAACGGTAAAGAGGTCAACTCTCCGATTTTCATGATGCTTCCTACCGCTGACGCACTCAGTCAGACCGTTATTGCCGTTGTTTCCATTCCAAACAAGGATAAAGAGTGGCGACCTGGCATGACTGTTGAAGGCCATGTTGCAATCGGTGAGCGCAATGCAAAATTAGCTGTTACGGAAGAAGCAATACAGCGTATGGAAGATAAAACCGTTGTATTTGTAAAGGAAGGTGAGAAAAACTATGAGCCTCGTGAAGTTACATTAGGTAAAAGTGACGGCAAATATGTTGAAGTCCTGAATGGTCTGAAAGGTGGTGAAGAATATGTAAAATCGAGCAGTTTTACTATCAAAGCCGATATTCTTAAATCCACAGCAGAACATAGTCATTAGGAGGCGAAAATGTTAGAAAGAAGTATTTATTTTTCAATTCGCCACCGCTGGATAGTGTTATTCACTGTCGTGGGATTAATGGCGCTTGGCATTTATAATTTTGGTAAGCTACCGATTGATGCCGTTCCTGATATTACCAATGTACAGGTTCAGATTAACACCGAAGCACCCGGCTATTCTCCTTTGGAGGTAGAGCAGCGTGTGACATTCCCGATTGAAACTACTTTGTCAGGTATTCCAAAACTTGATTATACACGATCCATGTCACGTTACGGATTATCGCAAATAACGGTGGTATTTGAAGATGGCACGGATATTTACTTTGCAAGGCAGCTATTAAATGAGCGCTTATCGCAGATCAAAAGTGAGATTCCCGAAGGTTTGGAACCAATAATGGGGCCGGTCAGTACCGGGCTGGGTGAGATTTATTTTTACACAGTCGTAGCCGAGGAAGGCGCTGTAAAAGAAGATGGTAGCGCATACACCCCGATGGATTTACTCACCTTGCAGGAATGGGTGATCGTACCGCAGCTCAGAAATCTAAAAGGCGTGGTCGAGGTCAACACCATTGGCGGTTACGAAAAACAGTTCCACGTAAAGCCATATCCACAAAAATTACTATCCTATGATGTGACTATTAATAATGTTATCGAAGCATTGGAGAATAATAACAATAATGTTGGTGCCGGATATATTGAAAAGAACGGGGAGCAGTATCTTATCCGCATTCCTGGACAGGTCAAAGACATAGACGATATACGTCATATTATCGTAGCCAAACGTGATGAACTAACTATCCGTGTGCGTGATATTGCCGATGTCGAGTTAGGCGCTCCACTTAGAAGTGGTGCAGCTACCGAAAACGGTGAAGAGGTTGTACTTGGCACAGCCATGATGCTCATGGGAGAAAATAGCCGCGATGTGTCGCAGCGTGTAGCTAAAAAACTGGAGGAAGTAAACCGTAGTCTGCCTGATGGTGTAATTGCCAAGGCCGTATATGACCGTACTGAACTGGTAGATCGTACTATCTGGACAGTGGAAAAGAATTTGCTCGAAGGTGCATTGCTGGTGATTGTGGTCTTGTTCTTACTACTTGGCAATATACGAGCGGCTTTAATCACCGCAGCAGTGATTCCTATTGCCATGCTTATGACTATCACTGGAATGGTAGAAAAGAATGTATCGGGTAATTTAATGAGCCTTGGTGCTTTGGACTTTGGTCTGATAGTTGATGGTGCGGTAATTATCATTGAAAACTGCATCCGGCGCTTTGGCATGGCACAACATGAGTTGGGGCGATTACTAACCAAAGAAGAACGATTTAAACTCACATCCGAAGCAGCGGCAGAAGTAATTAAACCAAGTATTTTTGGCGTAATCATTATCACTGTAGTGTATTTGCCTATATTCTCACTTACAGGTGTGGAAGGTAAAATGTTCCACCCGATGGCATTTACCGTAGTTGTTGCATTACTATCTTCCTTGGTTCTTTCTATTACTTTTGTTCCGGCAGCTATGGCTTTATTCGTCACCGGAAAGGTAGAAGAAAAAGAAAACATTGCCATTCGTAAGTCTAAAGAATGGTACGCACCAATGCTAAAATGGAGCATGTTCCATCCGTGGAAGATGATTGGTATTGCTGTAGCACTGGTACTGGTTAGCTTGCTGATGGCTTCACGTATGGGTTCAGAGTTTGTACCAAGCCTTGATGAAGGTGATATAGCGGTTCAAGCATTACGTGCGCCTGGCACGTCACTTACTGAATCTGTGAAGATGCAAAAAGAAGTAGAACGTACTTTAAAGGCATTTCCGGAGGTAGAAACCGTAATAGCAAGAATTGGTACGGCAGAAGTGGCGACCGATGCCATGCCGCCTAATATTGCGGATACTTACGTCTTATTAAAGGATAATGACGAATGGCCTAACCCTGATAAATTAAAAGCTGATTTGGTTTTAGAAATGGAAGAAGCGTTAGAGGATATTCCTGGTAATGCTTATGAGTTCTCACAGCCGATTCAGTTACGTTTTAATGAATTAATATCAGGTGTAAGGAGTGATCTGGCCGTTAAGATTTACGGTGATGATTTGGATCAATTACTTGAATCGGCTCAAGCTACTGCCAACGTCATGCAAAAAGTAGAAGGTGCTGCTGATGTTAAGGTAGAACAGGTCACAGGTTTGCCTGTCTTATCCATTGTTCCAAAGCGTGAATCGCTTGACCGTTATGGACTTAATATTTCTGATGTGCAGGATATTGTAGAAGTAGCGATGGGTGGTAGAGAAGCTGGACAATTATTTGAAGGTGATCGCCGCTTTGATATTGTAGTCAGATTGCCTGAAAATTTGCGTACTGATATTAAAACTCTGGAACGTCTGCCTATACCTTTGAAACGTGCAGAGCAAGATGGTCTTGATATGCGCCCTGACTATGTACCCCTTAAAGAAGTGGCAGATATTAGCATCATTTATGGCCCTAATCAGATTAGCCGTGAAAATGGTAAACGCCGTATTGTGGTAACTGCCAATGTGCGTGGTCGGGACTTAGGAAGTTTTGTTGAGGAAATTCAGCAAACAGTGATTGACAAGGTAAAACTCCCTGCCGGTTACTGGACTGAATATGGCGGCACATTTGAACAATTAATCTCGGCAAAAGCAAGATTAATGATTGTTGTGCCTGTGGCTCTATTGCTTATCGTTGGCTTGCTATTTATGGCCTTTGGCTCTGGGCGCGCTGCACTCTTGATATTCTCAGGTGTGCCGTTAGCTCTAACAGGTGGTGTTGCAGCTTTATGGATTCGAGATATTCCGCTTTCCATATCAGCAGGAGTTGGCTTTATCGCCCTTTCAGGTGTTGCCGTGTTAAATGGCGTCGTGATGGTATCTTTCATAAAAAGTTTGCGTGATGAAGGTATGGAATTGGATAAGGCTATTATTGAAGGAGCATTAACAAGGTTAAGGCCAATCCTTATGACAGCACTGGTTGCCAGCCTTGGTTTTGTGCCAATGGCACTCAACACCGGAGCCGGAGCAGAAGTGCAACGCCCGCTTGCGACAGTAGTTATCGGCGGTATTATTTCGTCTACAGCCCTTACTTTGCTGGTGCTTCCTGCGCTTTATAGGCTGTTTCATAAAGAGAAAGTTAAAAAATCCTAAGTAAAATATAGCCTCATTCTTAATAGAAAATGGGGCTATATTTTTTTAAATATTTTTGAGGGGTAAGGCTTTTTGCTGCGTATTAGTGTTATATATAAACTAATACGAGGAATGACATGATAGAGATTATACCGAACTGGCATCCAATATTAGTGCATTTTACAATAGCCTTATTTGCCACTTCCACTGGTTTATTTTTTATTGGCAGTATCTTTTCCAGTAAACCATGGGGTGAAACTTTATTAAAAGTTGCCCATATCAATTTATGGATTGGCGCAGTCATCACAGTTTTGACCCTCATAGCCGGATGGGACGCTTATAATACTGTTGCTCATGATGGCCCTTCTCATGCAGCAATGACTAACCATAAAAATTGGGCATTTGCCACAGCAGCTTTATTTGGTGTTGTCACAGTATGGTCATTTCTTTCAAATCGTAAAACATTCAAGGTTGGCAAATTATTTCTATTAACAACAGCCATTGCAGCAACCATGTTAGCAACTACTGGTTATAAAGGCGGTGAAGTAGTTTATCGCTATGGTCTTGGAGTAATGTCTCTGCCGCAAGTAAGTGGTGATGGTGGTCATGGTAGCCACTCACATGGTGAAGGTGATGACCACGGCAACACTTCTTCAGAGTCTGATGAGTATCAAGGTTCATATTATGACAAAAAAGAAGAACATAAAGATGACGGACATGCTCACTAAGTATTTGGAAAAAATTATATTTATGAAAATAAGTAAAAAAACAACTTGACCCTGCACCCGAGTCCAAGGTGTAGGGTGCAATCCTAAATTAAGGATATCGGTTATGGAAAAAATAACAATTGGTAAGTTGGCAAAAGCTTGTAACGTCAAAATAGATACTATTCGTTATTATGAGCGTGTTAATTTGGTAAAGCCTGATGGCCGTACTGATTCAGGTTATCGCTTCTACGACCCAGAAATTATCAGACGTGTAAAATTTATCAAGAACGCTCAAGGCTTAGGTTTCTCATTAGATGAAATTCAGAAACTATTAGATTTACGTGCATCCGATACCGCAACTGCTGCTGATGTTTTGAAAGCTACCAAATCTAAAATTTCTGAATTTCAGGAAAAAATTTCAGACCTGGAAAATATTCAAAATATTTTAAAGGAATTAGCAGAGCAATGCCCAGAGGATGCACACATTATGGAGTGCCCTATACTGGACTACTTGTATCCAGACCATCGTGAAAAAAATAAAAATAATTTTGAGGGGTAGATTATTTTGGCGCGTACTAGCTGTAATTAATTACCCATCAATCAATGGAGGACAAAATGAAGTCTCGAATGAAAATGTTTTTGGTAGTGCCGTTAATTGTTCTTTCAACAGCAAGTTATAGCTATGCCAATCATCCCAATAAACCCGAATATGAAACATGGGGAAAGTTTAATAAGTCAAAACCAACCATGAGTCAGCAAATGGATAAAATACATTCTAGCATGGGGCAAATGTTACAAGGAATAAAATGGATGCAAAGTAATTTTAAAGGCATGGAATCTTCAACAAAAGATAAAGAAATAAAAAATGCTCTAAAGGATATGGATAATAAAATTTCTGATATCGGCAAAGATATGCAAGCCATACATAAAATCATGGCAGACAATAAAATTCTCTTAAAAAGTAAAGAAACTAAAAAATAAACAGAGGTTATAAAAATGAAATTATTAGCAAAAATTATGATGATTACTGCATTGATGAGTTCACCTTTGGCGGCTCAGGCAGATTCAGGAGAACGTAAGGAACATCCTAATAATCCTGCACATATGGGCGGTATGGATCACAGTAAAATGAACCATAAGGAAATGGCTATTAGCCATAATCTTATCAAAGGCACAGGGGTTATCCATTCGGTAGATGCTGATAAACGTATGGTCAATTTAACTCATGAACCAATACCTGCTATTAACTGGCCAGAAATGACAATGGATTTGCCTGTAACTAAACATGTTGATCTAGGTGCTGTGAATATAGGCGACAAAGTTGATTTTATGCTGAAGCTTGGGCGGGATAAACAATACAGAATTACAAAAATAGTACATTAAACAAACTTTTTTAACTTCTTATCAACGAGGAATCACAAATGAAAAATTTAACCAAAACATTACTTGTTGCATCCACCATTATTATCCCTGCCGTTAGTTACGCAGGTTCAGGTCATGGAAGCGATAAACATCAAGGCTCACCAAAGCATGAACAACATGCAACAAAAGGCGGCATGTGTATTCCAGGTAAAAAATGTCCTATGGCCGATAAGATGGGCAAAATGCAAGGTGGCATGGGGTCTATGATGAAAGATATGGGAAACATGCACAAGCATATGGAGGAAATGCATCAACATATGGATGACAAGGGCATGAAAAAACATATGAAAAAAATGAAGGGTAAAATGGATGAAATGACGGAAGATATGAAAGAGATGCACGAGCATATGGAAAAAATGCATGGCATGATGAAAGGTAAAGATACGCATAGCGATAAAGGTGGTGACGGACATAATCACGACCATTAATTTTATAGTTAGGTAGTAAGAAATGAGTAGATTAGCTCTTATCACAGGTGGAACCAGAGGGATTGGTGCAGCAATTTCCAAGGCATTCAAAAAGAATGGCTATGAGGTTGTGGTTAGCTACGCGCATAATGATAATGCGGCAGAAAGCTTCACCAAGGAAACTGGTATTAAGGCGTATAAGTGGGATGTCTCCGACCTGAAACAGTGTGAAAAAGGCATTGAAGATATTGCTAAAGATCTCAAACGCCACCCTGATATTTTGATCAACAATGCTGGTATTACTAAAGATTCCATGCTGCATAAAATGCCTGAAGAATATTGGCATGATGTTCTAAAAACCAATCTTGATTCATGCTTTAATATGTCTCGTTCTGTCATACGATATATGCGTGAAGCAGGTTTTGGAAGAATTGTCAGTATTAGCTCTATCAACGCACAAAATGGTCAAGTGGGGCAAACTAATTATTCAGCGGCAAAGGCTGGCATGCTTGGTTTCACTAAGTCCCTTGCCAGAGAAACTGCCTCAAAAGGGATTACAGTTAATGCAATTGCGCCTGGCTATATGAAAACAGAAATGACAGATGCAGTACCACGGGATGTAATGGAAGCGATCATTGCACAAATTCCTGTCAGAAGGCTTGGTCGTCCTGAAGAAATTGCACGAACAGTGTTATTTTTAGCTAGTGATGATGCCGGATTTATTACAGGTGAAACCATATCGGTCAATGGAGGTCATCACATGGAGTGATTAACAAATTTTACTTAACTATTTTTTTAACTTTTTAATTATGAGGTACTACCATGTCTAACAATCAAAATCCTTTTTTAGGTTTCTTTAATGGCTTGAATGAGCAAAACCTATTTGCTGCCAATGTTAATGCAGACGCCTACATTGAAGCATGGCGGCTAAATGCCAAGGCTTTTACTGAAATTAGTGAATCCATATTAGACCATGCATATGAGCTTTCTACTGCTCAGGTAAAAATTGTACAAAAAAATGCAGAAGATTTGGCAAATTTCTTTAAAGAAATGTCAGACACCACAACTAAGCCAGAGGATAAAGTAGCTCGTCAGGCTGATTTTGTAAAAACAGCCGTTGAATCTACATTAAAGGATTCAAAAGAACTGGCCGAAAAAGCGGTAAAACAAGGAACTGTCACAGGTGAAGTGATTAATAAAGGTACGACAGCAGTATTTTCTGAATTGTCGAAAAGCAATCAGCCCAAAAATGCCAAAAAGGACAAGCAGGCTGCCTAATGTTTAACCATAATTAGTAATGATATGTAAAAAGATGAGCAACGTAGCAAATGTACAAAATAATTCTAGTGATGTTTCTGTGGGCGATATGTTTTCCACTGATAACGCTTGGCATGCCTTATGCCCCACATCTTACATTTGCAACACTCAGGACAGTTCTGGCAGGTCTAACATTGCTTGCTGTAGCCAAACTGTTAAAACTCCCACCGCCAAAAGGCAAGAAGAGTTGGTTGATCATATCGCTGATCGGCATTGGGGCAACAACCCTTGGGTTTTTTGGAATGTTCCATGCTGCCGAGTTCATATCTCCAGGTATTGCAACTGTGATAGCCAATACCCAACCATTGATGGCGGCTTTGCTGGCCTCTCTTTTTTTAAAAGAAACATTGGGCTTGCGAGGGATGATCGGCATAAGTCTAGGGTTTGTTGGCATTGTACTAATTTCAGCGCAGCAAATGATAACAAGCAATTCAGACACCTATGTAATAGGTATAATTTATATTCTATTGGCCGCGATAGGTATTACCATAAGCAATGTTCTAATTCGCTACATATCAGGCAAGGTAGATGCAGTTTGGGCGATGGGATGGCAATTAATATTAGGAAGCATACCACTGGGAGGGTTAGCTCTGTATACAGAATCCCCGATAGAAATAACATGGTCAGGGGAATTTGTACTAAGTTTGCTGGGACTAGCATTACCTGGAACGGCCTTAGTGTATTTACTATGGTTCAACATTTTGAAAAAAGTGGAATTGACCAAAGCCAATGCCTTTACATTTTTAGTCCCTATATTCGGGTTAAGCATGGGAGTCATTTTTTACGAAGAAAAGCTAAGTTTACTGGTGTTAGCCGGAGCATTCATAACAATATCGGGCATAACATATATGAATTTACACGAGATAAAAACAAAAGGAGTTAAAAAGTGAGTACATTAGTTGGTATTATATTTGATGGGGATAAACATGCAGCATCTGAAGCTTTACACCGTTTGCATAAGCTTAAAGAAGAGTATCTCGTTGATTTGGAAGATGCTGTTGTGGTAACGCGCCGTGAAGATGGTAAAATTAAATTACAACAATCAGTTAACCTTGCTGTCAGTGGTGCTTGGAATGGTGCTTTTTGGGGTGGTCTGCTTGGACTTATCTTTACTGGGCCAATGGGACTACTTGTTGTTGGCGGTATAGGTGCAGGATTTGGTGCATTATTTGGTTCAATTGAAGATTACGGCATAGATGATGGTTTTATCCATGAACTAACCGAAGATATCAAACCGTGTTGCTCTGCCTTATTCGTGCTTATCCGCAAAATGACCGAAGATAAGGTAATACAAGAACTTGAAGGACTTGGTGGAAAAGTTGTCAAAACCTCTCTTTCAAAAGAGGCTGATGAACGTTTGCAAAAAGCTTTATCTAATAACAATGCTAATCAAGGAGAAAACCATGCAGCATGACCACAAACATTATCACAGGCCAGAAAATAATGTCAGTTGGTGGAAAACACCGTTTGGCATAGTGGCAATCGCCTTTTTTGCACTGGCTGGATATTTTTTAATCAAAGAACATAGTGCACATATTGGTGATAACTGGATATGGCTTATTTTACTGCTTTGCCCGTTAATGCATGTGTTTATGCATGGAGGACATGGTGGTCACGGGGGGCATGGAGGACACGGACACCATAATAACGATGATAACAATAATGACGGGAGATAATCATGCACGGTTCTGAATCTGCTTACGGCTTATGGACTTTAGTAATTCTAAACTCGGCCATTTTTATTATTTTTGCTTTTAGCTTTTTTAAGCCTCAAACAAAACGTGACTGGCGTTCATTTAGTGCTTTTTCTGCCTTTATTGTAGCACTGTTCGTTGAGATGTACGGTTTTCCTTTAACGATCTATTTATTATCAGGGTGGTTAACAACAAAATATCCAGGTGTAGATTTCTTCTCTCATGAAAATGGACATTTATTGCATACTATTTTTGGGTTTGAGGGTAACGCACATTTTGACCCGCTGCATATTGCTAGCATTGTCTTTATCGGACTTGGGTTTTTGCTGCTATCGTCTGCCTGGAACGTTTTATACAAAGCACAGCGGGCGGGTAAATTAGCCGTTACAGGATTATATGCCAAGATCAGACACCCTCAATATATTGGTTTTGTTGCCATTATGTTTGGTTTCTTATTGCAATGGCCAACTATCGTTACTGTTGCCATGTTCCCAATTTTAGTAGTGATGTACTGGCGTCTTGCTAAAAAAGAAGAACAAGACTCCAAAGAACGGTTTGGTAAAGCATGGGATGATTATGCAACTCATGTTCCAGCCTTTATACCAAAGTTTTCAGGGACATAAAACAAACAAAAATTTATACGGAGAGATACCATGACACAAAATGAACAAGTAGAAAATACACAACCGCAAAAGGGTTGCGGTTGTGGTTCAAAGAAACCAGTTAAGCAAGAAGTACAAAAAGAATCTTCTTGTTGTATGCAAGAAAATAAAGAATCCTCTTCTGAGGATAACACTATTAATCAGGAGTAACAATGGAAGGGCATTCACATCATGGGAGATCAGCAGATTATAAGAAAAACAGCTTGAGCGTTGTTGGCGCTGTATCTATGGGTACTGGTGTGATGATCGGTGCAGGTATATTGGCACTTACAGGGCAAATTGCTGAACTTGCAGGGTCATTATTTCCTTTGGCTTTCTTGGCTGCTGCTGTTGTGACGGCTTTTAGTGCCTACTCCTATGTGAAAATGTCCAATGCATACCCGTCCGCTGGCGGTATAGGCATGTTTTTAGAAAAAGCCTATGGCCGAGGGGTAATGACTGCTGCAAGTGCATTGCTAATGTATTTTTCGATGGTGATTAACGAAAGCCTGGTTGCCCGTACCTTTGGTGCATATACCGTGCAATTGTTTGACGTAGATGCTAGTAGTTGGATTGTTCCGGCATTAGCAGTTGGGTTACTGGTTTTTGCCTTTTTGATAAATATCTCCGGCAATCGCATGATTGGGTTATTTTCGCTGCTCATGGCATTTATCAAAATTGGCGGCATACTAGTTTTTGCAGCAGGTGGTTTGTGGCTGGCAGATTTTCAGTTTGAAGTAACTGAAAACGCAATTGCAGAGACTTCCACCACAGGGTTCTTAGCTGCTATGGCACTAGCTATCTTGGCTTACAAAGGATTTACCACTATTACCAATAGCGGCTCAGAAATTGTTGACCCGCATCGTAATGTTGGCCGCGCCATTATTATCTCCATTGTAATATGTGTAGTGATTTACTCTTTGGTTGCCTTGGCTGTAGCTAGCAATCTAAGTTTGGCAGAAATCATTGCTGCTAAAGATTATGCCTTAGCGCAAGCCGCACGTCCTGCATTTGGTGATTACGGCCTATGGTTTACCGTGGCACTTGCCATTGTTGCTACAGTTTCAGGCGTTATAGCCAGTGTATTTGCTGTATCACGGATGCTTGCCATGCTAACCGATATGAAGCTGGTGCCACATAGTCATTTTGGGATGCCGGGAGATATTCAGAAACACACCTTAGTCTATACAGTAACTGCCGCTATATTCCTGACCATCTTTTTTGATTTAAGCCGCATCGCATCACTTGGAGCTATTTTTTATATGACTATGGATATTGCTGTGCATTGGGGAGTATTCAGATATTTACGCAAAGAAATTAACGCCAGTGCCTTTATCCTAATCTCTGCCATTATTTTTGATGTTATTATATTAGGTGCGTTCTTAATAGTAAAAGCACAAACAGATATGATGGTAATTTATGCCGCATTGGTCGGTATGGCATTCGTATTCATTGGTGAGAGATATTTCTTGCGAGCAAATTATAATAAACTGGAGAATTAAATGAACCATTCACACAAAGAACATGATTGCTGCGGTAGCGGAAAGAAAAAAGAAACAGGAATAAAAGACCCTGTTTGCGGTATGGATGTTAATCCTGATAAAACAGAACATCATTTTACCCATAAAGGTCAGGAATATCATTTCTGTAGTAGCAAGTGTCTTGGTAAATTTAAGGCATCCCCAGAGCAGTATATTAATAAAAAAGAAGATACTGCCAACAAGAATGTTCCTGAAGGCACGATCTATACTTGTCCTATGCACCCGGAAGTCGAACAGATCGGCCCCGGAAGCTGCCCTAAATGCGGTATGGCACTAGAGCCTAAAGGTGTTGTGGTTGATGATGAAGGGCCAAACCCAGAATTGGTAGATTTCACCCGGCGTTTCTGGGTGGGCGCGGTGTTAACTGTTCCCCTCCTTATTTTAGCAATGTCACCATATATTGGGTTAGGAGCTATTAGAGAGCTTTTTGGTGAGCGTACCACACTTTGGATCGAATTAGTTTTAGGAACACCAGTAATATTATGGTCGGGTTGGCCATTTTTTGAGCGCGGATATCATTCCTTCCGTACCTTAAACCTAAATATGTTTAGCTTGATCGGAATGGGTACAGGTGCTGCCTATATTTTCAGTTTAGTAGCAGTGCTAACGCCAAATATTTTCCCCGATGGATTTCGTGATGCCGAAGGCCATGTGGGTGTCTATTTTGAAGCAGCGGCGGTGATTGTAACGCTGGTACTGCTTGGGCAAATTATGGAACTACGAGCGCGTGAACGTACCGGATCAGCGATCAAGGCATTACTTGATATGGCTGCAAAAACAGCGCGTGTGATCCGCGAAGATGGAACAGAAGAAGAAATCCCACTGGAAGAAGTTCAGGTTGGTGACAAAGTGCGTGTGCGTCCAGGTGATAAAGTGCCAGTTGATGGCAAGGTGCTGGAAGGCCGCTCTTCGGTGGATGAATCGATGATATCCGGTGAGCCGGTGCCAGTTGAGAAAGTTGCCGGAGATGCTGTTACAGGTGCAACTATTAACGGCACAGGCAGTTTAATAATTGAAGCCACACGGGTTGGCGCAGATACCATGCTCTCACAAATCGTTGATATGGTAGCCAATGCGCAAAGATCACGTGCTCCAATCCAGAAATATGCAGACATGGTCGCCGGGTACTTTGTGCCGGTGGTCATTGTTGTTGCTATCTTATCCTTTATTGGTTGGGCAATGTGGGGGCCAGCTCCAGCACTATCATACGGTCTTGTGGCGGCGGTGGCGGTACTTATTATCGCTTGCCCATGTGCGCTTGGACTTGCTACGCCTATGTCGATTATGACAGCCACGGGACGTGGTGCACAAGCAGGTGTGTTGATTAAAAATGCCGAAGCGCTGGAGCGTTTTGAAAAGGTAGACATATTGATTGTCGATAAAACCGGAACGCTTACCGAAGGAAAACCAAAACTGGTAGCAGTGCTTCCCGAAAAAGGTCATGACGAAGCAGAAGTACTTCGCCTTGCTGCTTCATTAGAGCGTGGTTCAGAACATCCTTTGGCAGAAGCGATTGTCCGAGGCGCAGAGGAGCGTAATGTTGAAATGGCAGATGCTAAAGATTTTGAAGCTATTACCGGCAAAGGTGTGAAAGGCGTAGTGGATGGCCATAAAGTAGCGCTTGGCAATGCCGCCCTTATCTCCGATATGGGGCTAGATAGCGGTGAACTGGTTGAAACGGCTAATGCGCGGCGTGATGAAGGTGAAACCGTGATGTTTGTAGTGCTTGATGGTACGATTGCCGGACTGGTCAGCGTAGCCGATCCGGTCAAGGAAACCACCCCTGCAGCTTTAAAAGAACTACATGATCTGGGCTTTAGAATTATCATGGCTACCGGTGACAATGAACGCACGGCAAAAGCTGTAGCGGCACGTTTGGGTATTGATGAGATTCGTGCCGATGTTCTGCCGGAAGATAAAGCTCGAATTATCAAGGAGCTTCAGGATAAAGGCTTAAAAGTTGCCATGGCTGGTGACGGGGTGAATGACGCACCCGCATTAGCGCAAGCCGATGTTGGAATTGCTATGGGGACTGGTGCAGATGTGGCGATTGAAAGTGCAGGCTTCACCCTAATCAAAGGCAATTTAGATGGTATTGTCCGTGCTCGCCGTCTTGTGCGTGCAACCATGCGTAACATCCGACAAAATCTATTCTTTGCACTGGTCTATAATGCTGCCGGTGTGCCTGTGGCGGCAGGGCTTTTATTCCCGATGTTCGGCATATTAATCAGTCCGATGTTTGCAGCATTTGCGATGAGTGCATCTTCATTTTCGGTAGTGATGAATGCGCTGCGCTTGAGACGGGTAAAGATTTAAGGAGATAAATTATGTCTGTTAAACTTGTTAAAAAAGAAGATAAAGCTACTGATAAATGTGAAGCAAAGGAAGATGGTGCTTGCGTATTTTGCGGAGCTAGCAAACATATATCCGAAGAAGCAAACGGGCATGAAAAAGTTTCAGAAGTTGACCGTTACTTGCATTCTACACTGAACAATATTTTTGGAATGTCGCCGGGATCACTTGCCACTGCCTATTTTGACTGGATGGTGCATTTGAGTCTATCTCCAGGTAAACAGGCAGAATTAGCTAAAAATGCTGGTGAAAAAACCGCATTATTTGCTAACTATATTACACATAATGCTACCGGAGGAAAGAAAACTGAATGCTGCGTGCATCCCATGCCGCAAGACAGACGCTTTGACGATGAGGGGTGGAAACAATGGCCATATAACGCCTATCAGCAATCTTTCCTTCTTATGGAAGAATGGTGGCAAGAAGCAACCAGTAGCGTTCGTGGAGTTAGCCAACACCACAAAGACATAGTACCTTTCTTAACTCGCCAATGGCTTGATATATTTTCACCGCTGAATTATCCGGCAACTAATCCTCGTGTAGTTGAAGCAACAGTTGAGCAAAGTGGTATGAATTTTGTGGAGGGCGCTAAAAACTTTGCAGATGATATGCAGCGCATGATAAGTGGCGAATCACCAGCTGGCGCAGAAAACTATCAGGTTGGCAAAAACATCGCCTGCACTAAGGGAAAAGTAGTTTACCAAAATAGGCTTATAGAACTTATCCAATATTCACCGACTACAAAAGAAGTTCATGCCGAACCTGTATTAATAGTTCCAGCATGGATTATGAAATATTACATCCTCGATTTATCACCTGAAAATTCACTGGTGAAATATCTGGTGGATCAGGGCCATACGGTATTTATGATTTCATGGAAAAACCCCGATGAAAAAGACCGTGATCTTAAATTTGAGGATTACCTTAATCTCGGTGTGATGGATGCTTTAAAGGAGGTATCAAAAATTGTTCCTAATCAGAAAATTCATACAACAGGTTATTGCTTAGGCGGTACTCTACTTTCCATCGCTGCGGCTTATATGGCAAAAACAAATAATGATTTACTCAAGAGCGTCACTTTATTTGCCGCTCAGGTGGATTTTGAAGAAGCTGGAGAATTACTACTATTTATAGATGAAAGCCAGCTTGCCTATTTAGAAGATAGCATGTGGCAGCAAGGCTACCTTGATTCTAAGCGGATGGCCGGAGCATTCCAGATGCTACGTTCTTATGATCTTATATGGTCACGTATTGTTGAGCATTATATGTTAGGCAAACGCTCACCTATGAATGATTTGATGGCGTGGAACGCTGATGCTACAAGAATGCCTTATCGTATGCATTCGGAATATTTAAGAAGCCTTTTCCTCAATAACGATTTGTCCGAAGGACGCTTTAAAGTAAATGGTAAAACGGTAACATTAAGCGATATCAGAGTACCTATGTTTGCTGTTAGCACTCAGCGTGACCACGTTGCTCCTTGGCAGTCGGTTTATAAAATCAATCTTTATACTGATACTGATGTAACATTTCTGCTTACCAGCGGTGGGCATAATGCTGGAATTATTAGTGAACCTGGACACCCACGCAGAAGTTATCAGGTAAAGGATAGCAAGGCCAGTGACCAACATATTTCAGCTGATATATGGAAACAAAGCGTACCTTCGCACGAAGGCTCATGGTGGCCTGAATGGGAAAAATGGTTAGCTAACAACTCTAATGAAAAAACTAAACCACCTACAATGGGCAAAGCAATTTGTGATGCACCAGGCAAATATGTAATGGAGAAATAATATGGATATACTAAAGGATAAAAAAGGTTTGATTGTAGGAATTGCTAATGACAAATCAATTGCCTGGGGCTGTGCACAAAGCTTTCAAAAAGCAGGTGCAAATTTAGCTATTACTTACTTAAATGAAAAAGCAGAAAAATATGTGCGTCCTTTGGCTGAACAAGTAAATGCACCAATCATTATGCCGTTAGATGTGACTGATGATAGTCAGATGGAAACCTTGTTTAAGGAGATTGAAGAAAAATGGGGTAAATTGGATTTTCTCCTTCATGCTATAGCCTTTGCTCCTAAAGAAGATTTGCATAACAGAGTAGCTGATTGCTCAAAAGATGGCTTTCTAACAGCAATGGATATTTCCTGTCACTCTTTTATACGTATGGCACATTTGGCAGAACCATTAATGAAAGATGGCGGCTGTATGCTGACTACCACCTATTATGGCGGTGAAAAGGTTGTAGAAAATTATGGTGTGATGGGGCCTGTCAAAGCAGCCTTAGAAGGAACAGTAAAATATATGGCCGCCGAACTTGGTGAAAAGAAAATCAGGGTTAATGCTCTATCACCTGGGCCAATAGCAACAAGGGCGGCCGGAGGCATTGCTAATTTTGATACACTATTAGAAGAAGCCAAAAACAAATCACCTGAACATGAACTTGTATGTACCGATTGTGTTGGTGCATATGCAAGGTTTTTGGTTAGTGATGAAGCACATTTGGTAACAGGTAGTACGGTTTATATCGATGCAGGATTTAATATTATGGCAGCATAAATAAGGGAAGGACAACATGAAGCCAATCACATTTATAGTAATTATTTTAGTTATCGGTTTGATAGGTGCTGGTATTCATTTTAGCCGATTTGGACAAGACCATGAGCGGGCATGTAAATATTTAGAGGAACGCATTGCCAAAGCTGAAAGACAGCTACAAGAAGACGTTGCCTCAAATATGCCTTTATATACTGCCCAGGAAGTAGACGAAATTCTTAGCATGTTCAAAGACATCACGACTGAAAACAATTGCCATAGGCAGTATCAAAAATTTCAACAACACTTAAAACAGCACCCAATAAAAGGAGAATCATCATGAACCAGTTTACTGCCGATATAGCAGGAATTTTAGAAATTGCTGTTATTGCTGCTGGATTAATTACACTGTACTTTGCCAATAAAGAACGGTCAGCTTTGCTCAAAAGTGCGGCCTGGCTTATGATTATAGGTGGTATTGCTGTCGGAATTTGCACAGCCTACTGGTGGCTTAAATATGATGCAGCAGGATATTTTGATAATCCATCAAGCGTTGTCATAACTTCCATACCAGAGGACGATACCGTACATCATTATCATCCAGCAGGTGAGAAAGTGGATGCCGAGCTAGGTGATATGCATCACCCATACCCAAGAGATTAGGAAACAATTATGGATGGATTTATAGAAAATAAAACATTTGATGAGATTGAAATTGGTGATACTGCATCAACCCAGCATACTTTAACCAAACGTGATATTGAGCTTTTTGCGATTATGTCTGGAGATGTTAACCCTTCACATTTAGATGAAGAATATGCCAGAAGCGATATGTTTCACAAAATTGTTGCTCATGGCATGTGGGGCGGATCATTTATCTCTACCGTATTAGGTACGCAACTTCCAGGGCCAGGCACTATCTATCTCAATCAGACATTTCAATTTTTAAAGCCAGTGACTATCGGTGATACGATTACTGCAAGGGTAATTGTAACCAAAAAAAGAGAAGACAAACATATTGTAACGTTTGACTGTGTATGTACTAACCAGAACGGTAAAGAGGTCATCAAAGGGGAAGCTGTTATTATTGCACCAACAGAGAAAGTTAAACGTAAGCGGATAAGACTTCCTGACATTGAGTTTAAAAAAGAAGAATGCCCCAATTATCATCGTATAATCTGTATGGCAGAAGGACGTGAACCATTAAAAACCGCAGTGGTTCATCCTACAGATAGTAATTCATTAAAAGGTGCAATTGCCTCTGCAACTGCTGGAATTATAGAGCCTGTATTGATTGGGCCCGAAACAAAAATTAAGAAGCTGGCTAAAGAAGAAGGAATTGATATTGCATCTTATGACATTATTAATACCATGCATAGCCATGAGGCCGCAGAAATTGCCGTAGCTATGGCAAGAAAAGGAGAAGTTGAAGCCTTAATGAAAGGCAAACTCCATACTGACGAATTAATGAAAGAGGTGGTAAATAAAGAAAGAGGATTAAGAACAGGAAGACGTGTAAGTCATGTAATTATGGCGGATATACCTGCTTATCCAAAGCCTCTTTTTGTAACTGACTCTGCGATTAATATCAGTCCTACGCTTTCAGAGAAAAAAGATATTGTTCAAAATGCTGTTGATTTGTTTAGGTCACTTGACCTTGGCACTCCCCGTGTGGCTATTATCTCGGCTATTGAGATGGTAAATGAAAGAATTCCCTCAACGCTCGATGCCACAGCCCTTTGCAAAATGGCAGAACGAGGTCAGATTACAGGAGCATTACTTGATGGCCCGCTTGCTTTCGATAATGCTGTTTCAGAGGATGCGGCCGAGACAAAAAATATCCGTTCACAAGTAGCAGGTAAAGCCGATATTCTGGTAGTGCCCGATCTTGAAGCAGGAAATATTTTACTCAAGCAATTAACGTTATTTTCTAGCGCATCGGTAGCAGGTGTAGTGATGGGGGCACGGGTGCCTATTATTTTAACCAGTAGATCAAGTGGCGAATTGGCAAGAACTGCATCTAGTGCGCTTGCTTTATTGTCGGTGCGCGATGGTAGGCCCTCAAAGAAAAATATATCCAAAGGGGCAGCATGAGTGAGCATATTATTGTTTTTAATGCCGGATCATCCAGCCTCAAATTTTCTTTATTTAAAGCTGATGACCTGGTTTTAAGTTTTCATGGGCAGGTTGATGATATCCCTGATACCCCAAAGTTAATTGTAAAGGATGAAGATAATAAAGAGATACTCTGCCAGGAAGGTTTTAAAGCTGGGCATAGCTCTGCTATTTCAACGTTGTTTAACTGGATAGAATCTCATTCAGACGGCATGGAAATTGTAGCGGCTGGCCATCGTGTGGTGCATGGCGGCAGGAATTTATCTACACCTGAAATCGTGGATGAGTTTATACTTGAGGAACTGAAAGCACTTATTCCACTTGCTCCGCTACATCAGCCGCACAATATTGCCGTGATCGAGGCTTTTACAGAACTGCACCCTGATATAAAGCAAATCGCCTGTTTTGATACGGCGTTTCATCACACATTATCTAAAGAAGCAGAGCAATTTGCATTACCCAGAAAGCTTACAGAAGAAGGAATTATACGATACGGATTCCACGGCCTTTCTTATCAGTATATTGCATCACAACTACCCGAATATATGGATGATAAGGCAAATGGCAGGGTAATAGTAGCACATTTGGGCAACGGAGCCAGTATGTGTGCCATAAAAGATTTTAGGAGTATTGCCACCACAATGGGCTTTACTGCCCTGGATGGGCTTATTATGGGCACACGTTGCGGTAATATAGACCCTGGCGTTATCCTCTACTTATTGGAAGAAAAAGGCATGTCGCCCGCGGACGTAACCAACCTTCTTTACAAAGAATCAGGAATAAAAGGTATTTCTGGCATTAGCCATGATATGCGTGATTTGTTACAAAGTGATGCTAAACAGGCAAAACAAGCCATTGATTTATTCTGCTATCAGGCCGCAAAGCAATTAGCAGGATTAATCACTGATTTAGGTGGCTTGGATGCAATCGTATTTACCGCTGGAATTGGTGAAGGCTCTGGCGTGATACGCAAAAATATCTGTGATCGCCTTGATTGGATGGGTGTTGAACTTGCTGATAGTGAGAATGATGCTAATCAATCAAAAATCAGCAGCAATAGCAGTAAAGTTGAAGTTTACGTTATTCCAACTGATGAAGAACAAATTATTGCATCAATGACGATAGATGCAATCAGTCCAAAGGAAGGGTAGTAATATGACAAGAGCGGCAGTTAAAAAAACGAACTTAAAACAATCTCTCCCTGAAAAGAAACACACAGCTTTGATAGCTGTTGATACAGAAAATGAACAGGATAAGATTAATTCTCCTTTTGGCTGGTTGCAGGATGTATGGAATTACCAGATTGATAGCTGGCAACGCAGTATTTTGTTTTTAGATGTGCTAAGAGAACGTGCCAATAACATGATTGAGCATGAAAAAGAAAACATGCCACCACTACTGGATTTTAAATATGAAATGGTCAAGGATGCACGTACATTTGAAAGACCTGCTAATTATGCATTGCTAAAAATTATTGAAATTGGCGATGAGTGCCTAGCAGACTGCTTTGATCCTGATAAGCCATCTGTTATTATTGTTGACCCCAGGGCTGGGCATGGGCCTGGCATTGGCGGTTTTAAAAAAGATTCAGAGGTAGGTATTGCATTGCATGAAGGACATGCTGTGTATTTTGTAATGTTTTATCCTGAACCAATGCCACATCAGAGCATTGCAGATGTTTTGCATGCACTTAGAATATTTGTAGAAGAAGTAAAAGCCCTTCATGATAACAAGCCACCTATACTTTATGGCAATTGTCAGGCTGGCTGGTTGCTTACAATACTAGCAGCCGACTGTGAAGGGTTGGCAGGGCCTGTAGTAACTAATGGATCACCGCTTTCTTATTGGGCAAGCAGTGAAGAAGGTAATCCAATGCAAGTTACAGGAAGCTTATCAGGAGGTGTATGGTTGGCTCGTTTGTTTTCTGATCTTGGTAATGGTGAACTTGACGGTGCGTGGCTGGTACAAAATTTTGAAAATCTCAATCCTGCCAATGCTCTTTGGGGCAAATATTATAACCTTTATAGTAAAATTGATACTGAACGGGAACGTTTTCTTGATTTTGAGCGTTGGTGGAATGGTTATTACCGTTTAAGTGAAGAAGAAATTACAGATACGGTACAAAACCTTTTTGTAGGCGATAAATTAGAACAGGGCGAGTTACAATTACATGAGAATTGTACAATAAACTTAAAAAACATAAAAAGCCCCATGCTTATCTTTGCTTCTGAAGGTGATAATATAACCCCTCCACGGCAAGCTTTGCATTGGATAAGGCAAGTTTATCCAAGCACCAAGGATTTGAAAAAAGTAGGGCAGCGTATCGCCTATCTTATCAACCCGCATGTCGGCCATTTGGGTATTTTTGTTTCATCTAAAGTAGTACGCCTTGAACATCGCGCAATATTAGAAAATATTGACAAATTAAATACTGAACAACCAGGTTTGTATCAGATGATTATTGATAATCCAACGGGTGATCCTGACTGCGCAAACGACCAGTATCATGTGCGCTTTGAAGAAAGAAAGATTGAAGATTTATGCCACAGCGAGCCAACTGAACCTTTTAAAAAGATACGTAACGTTTCTGAGCGAAATGATCAGTTTTATCAGTCGACGTTGCGACCATGGGTTCAAATGTTAGCCAATCCACTGACAGCGAAAGTTATGCGTGAAATGCACCCCATGCGGTATAATAAGAAAATATTATCTGAGCAACTAAATCCATTTATGTGGGGCGTAAAAATTCTGGCAGAAATTGCAGCCAACAATAGACAGCCCGTAAGTACAGACAATGTTTTTGAACAAGCCGAGCATGCGGCAAGCAAGCAGATTACAAAAACACTTAACGATGCAAGCGATGCACGTGATAAAGTTATGCATGGGCTTTTTTCACAGCTATTTAGCGAATAAAAGGAAATTAAATAACACATATGACCGTAGATAGAACAAGTGCACAAACCTTTGGGTTAATTAGTTTAGTAGAGAAATTAGGGTTCCTGATTCGCAGCAGGCTGTGGCTACAGATACTTGTCTGCATGGCGCTTGGCATCATGATAGGGCTTCTTATATCCCCTAATGGCGCGGCGATTGTATCCGAATCATCTGCAAAACTGATTGCCGGATGGTTAGTGCTTCCCGGTCATATTTTTCTTGCCCTGATTCAAATGATCATGCTGCCATTGGTCGTTTCGTCGATTGTACTTGGTATTGCAGGCGCTGGAGATATGGAGAAACTTCGTAATATGGGGCTGCGTATTGCCCCTTATTTTGTTTTCACAACAACGGTGGCAGTAATTATAGGCGTAGCACTGGTTACCCTTATAGAACCTGGAAAATATATTGATGCACAAATATTATCAAGCAGTATGCCAGATGGAGCTTTAGGCGCGGTAAAAACAGAAATGAAGATGGATATCTTTGCCATTCATGATCGTATTGTAGATCTCATCCCCGCCAATCCACTTAGTGCAGCACTAAACCAAAGCATGCTGCAGTTGGTGGTCTTTTCCATTTTTATCGGTGTGGCGTTAGTGTTGCTCAATCCCTTACATGCAAGGCCATTAATTGATCTTGCCAGAGCCGTGAGAGAGTTATCGATGGTGATTGTAGGCTGGGCAATGCTGCTGACTCCAGTGGCAGTCTTAGGCCTGCTTGCGCAAATTACGATGCAGGTGGGTGTTGATGCGATTCTTGGAATGTCCGTATATGTTGGCACGGTATTGCTCGGTCTCGTTTTGCTGATCACACTATACCTTGTACTGGTGTGGTTTATAGGAAGAATCCGGCCATCCATGTTTCTCTCAAAAATAAAAGGTCTGCAACTGCTGGCATTTTCTACCTCTAGTTCTGCTGCTGTGATGCCGCTTTCCATAAAAACAGCAGAGGAAGGGCTAGGTATTAACCCCTCCACCACCAATTTTATTATACCATTGGGGGCGACCATTAATATGGATGGCACGGCGCTTTATCAAGTGGTGGCAGCGATATTCCTTACTCAGGTTTTTGGCATCGATTTATCATCCGGTGAATTGTTGCTACTGATTGCTACAACCATAGGAGCTTCCATAGGCTCTCCTAGCACACCGGGTGTTGGAATTGTGGTTTTAGCCACCATACTTACGAATATCGGCATTCCAGCCGGTGGTATTGCTCTGATCATCGGGGTAGATCGCATATTGGATATGTCGCGTACCGTTATCAACGTCACAGGAGACTTAACTGCTTGTATTGTTATCGATAAGTGGCTTTTTAAGAAAGATAGTATATAAATAGTATAAGCAATATTAGGTGTAAAAATTATGAAGATATTTATGAAAAGTTTTATTGTTGTACTGCTCTTATTGCCTTTAGAGGCGATGGCAGTTGAGTCGTCATTGACGGTGGATCAAGCGGTAGAAATAGCATTGAAAGGCAACCCCAGCTACGCACAGATACAGGCTCGCTACAAAGCAATGCAGGATATTCCCTCGCAGGTGGGGTCATTACCGGATCCAACAATTTCACTTAATGGTATGAACCTGCCAGCCAATGATTTTGATACCAAGCAAGAAGCAATGACACAGCTTCAATTTGGTATCTCACAAGCCATTCCATTTCCTGGAAAACTTTCATTAAAGGAAAAGGCTGCAGAGTTTGAAGCAGCTGCCGGACTTGATAATGTGTATGAATTGCGGCTGAGATTAAAGCAGCAAGTCACCTCAAGCTGGTGGGAGCTATATTATATTGAACGGTCATTGGATGTTATTGAGGCCAATTTGAGCCTGCTGCGCCAATTCGTTAAAATTGCTGAAACCAAATATAAAGTTGGAGATGGCCTGCAGCAGGATGTTTTGTTGGCGCAGCTAGAGTTGTCAAAATTATTGGAGCAGGAAATTAGTGTTAAAAACCTGCGCAAAAATGAAATGGCATCTCTTAACACATTGATGGGAGAGAATGCCAACAAGCAAATTACAATAAGTAAATCTGTTGATAAAACATTGGCACCTATCGCGCCAGTAGAAGCACTGATTGAAGAAGCCAAAGAGAAAAACCCTCTTCTTAAAAAAGATGATAATTTAATTAAGGCAGCAGAGTCTCGTTTGGCGTTGGCGGAAAAAGAATATTATCCGGACTTTAAGGTGGGCGTTAACTACGGTAATAGAAGCGGTAACAATCTCAACGGTAGCAGGCGCGATGATGTTGTATCGCTCATGCTTAATATGAGCGTTCCTCTCTATGCCAGCAGCAAGCAAGATAAAGGCGTTAGCCAAAGAAAAAACGAGCTTTCACAAAGAGAATATTCGCGGCAGGACACACATAATGCGATTGAATCCCGCATTGTGAGCTTGTCATCTGATTATTCAAAATCACGTGATTTGTTTAAGTTATTTGATACCGGCATCATTCCGCAAGCCCAGCAGACAGTTGATTCCATGCTTTCAGGCTACAAGGTAAGTGAAGTTGACTTTCTGAACCTGGTACGCAGCCAGATTACATTATTAAACTATCAAATCCGCTATTGGAGAACGTTATCGCAAGGTAAGCAGTTCCAGGCGAAATTAGATGAAATCACCGTTGGAGAAAACCCTTATGAATAAGAAAATTATATTATTGTCAGCCGCGCTACTCCTTGCAGGAGCTGCAATTGGCTATTTAGTAGCCCCTAAAGGGGCTTCCGAGACGGGTGAGCAAAGCACCGAGCAAGCAGGAAAAGGAGAGCCGCTATTTTATCGCAACGCCATGAATCCCAGCGTCACTTCGCCTGTGCCAGCAAAAGATAATATGGGCATGGATTATATACCTGTTTATGCGGATGACTCACAAAATAATGATGTTGCAGGAACGGTAAAGATTGACCCTGTCGTGGTACAAAATATTGGCGTGAGAACGGCGAAGGCCGTTACGGGTAATCTAAGCAGAACCATACGTGCGGTAGGTAAGATAGATTATAATGAAGAGAAAATGGCACGAATCCATCCCAAGACCGAAGGTTGGATAGAAAAATTATTTGTCGATAAAACCGGCGAAACCGTAAAAGAGGATACGATATTGCTTGAGGTTTACTCACCTAAATTAGTGTCTACCCAGCAAGAATATTTACTCGCACTGAGCAATCAAAAAACGCTCAGGCGCAGCGAGTTTCCAGATGTAAGTAATGGTGCAAAAAATCTGGTGAAAACCACCTATGAGCGCTTGCAATTGCTGGATGTTCCTGAGCATCAGATAAAAGAATTGGAAAAAACGAAAAAAGTTAAGAAAAACCTCCATATCCACACTCCTGTGGCAGGCACTATTGTGCGCATCGGCGCACGTGAAGGTCAATTTGTTACGCCCAATACGGAATTATATATGATCGCCGACCTATCGGAAGTGTGGGTCTACGCTGATATTTATGAATATGAAATTCCGTGGGTAAAATTAGGTGACAAGGTCGAAATGGAACTTGCTGGAGTTCCGGGCAGAATATTTACAGGCAAAATTTCCTATATTTACCCTTATGCCGAAGCTAAAACACGCACCATTAAAGCACGTGTTGTATTTGATAATCCTGACTTGATCCTACGTCCTGAAATGTTTGCTGAGATGACCATTCACTCAGAAGAACAAAAAGATGCGGTCATTGTCCCCGCAGAAGCGGTTGTACGCTCTGGCACCCGCAATCAGGTTTTTGTCGTGCGTGATGGAGGTAAGTTTGAACCAAAAGATATAATTTTAGGCTTAGAATCCGATGGTAAAGTCATCGTATTAAGTGGTGTAAATGCTGGTGATACGGTCGTGACATCAGCACAGTTCCTCATTGATTCAGAATCCAAAC
>MDSV01052513.1_pt1 | contig 85408 bp, 81 predicted proteins | sample 810851 | NCBI WGS metagenome assembly MDSV01 (sample SAMN05326640, study PRJNA326480) | marine metagenome | isolation source: seawater | place: Atlantic Ocean: North East | collected 2012
GGGAATTCTTCAGAGGAAGGAAGTAATGGATTGATTGCTCTCCAAGCTAATTTTCCATGACCTATCTCTCTTCTACCAGGAGTGCCAACTCTACCAGCTTCACCTACAGAGTATGGAGGAAAATTATAATGAAGCATGAATCTTTGTCTTGAATCTCCATCTAAACCATCTATCATTTGAGTATCTTGGGAGGAACCTAATGTTGTCACAACTAAAGCTTGTGTTTCACCTCTTGTAAACAAAGATGAGCCGTGCGATTTTGGCAGTGTACCTACTTCAGCAATAATTTGTCTAACTGTTTTATTATCACGGCCATCTATTCTTTTCTTTGTTTTAATAACAGATGTTCTTACTATATCAGCCTCTGTTTTCTTAATTACGGATGATAATAAATTTGAATTAACATCTTCGTCAAATTCTTCACGTATCTTTTCTTTTATAGAATCAATTTGTGAAACTCTATCCGACTTTTCCTTAATTTTATATGCTTTTTCAAAATCATTACTAAATTTTTTAACGATTTTTTTATATTCCTTTTCATCTGGAATAATATCATCAATTTTAATTGGTTCTTTTGCTGCAACTTCCGCAAGTTCAATTATTGCATTAATAACTACCTTCATTTCTTTATGACCAAAATCTACTGCTTCTAACATGATTTTCTCATTTAATTCCTGTGCTTCTGACTCTACCATCAAAACACCATCATTTGTTCCTGCCAAAACTAAGTCTAATTTTTGTTCACCATATTCACTAACCTTTGGGTTAATTTGGTATTTTTTTCCATCGTATCCAACCCTACAAGCTCCTATAGGACCCATAAATGGCAAACCAGATATTGTTAATGCCGCAGAAGCAGCTATAATTGACACAATATCAGGATCGTTTTCAAAATCATACTCCAAGACCGTTGCTATAATTTGAGTTTCGTTTTTAAAGTTTTTATGAAAAAGTGGTCTTATTGGCCTGTCTATCAAACGACAAACTAAAGTTTCTTTTTCAGAAGGTCTACCTTCTCTTTTAAAAAAGCCTCCTGGAATTTTACCTGCTGCAAAAGCTTTTTCCTGATAGTTTACAGTTAATGGAAAAAAATCTAAGTCATTTTTATTTTTTGATGCAACCGCAGTGCACAAAATACTTGTTCCTCCATATGTTACTAAAACTGCACCATCAGCTTGTCGTGCTATTTTTCCAGTTTCAAAAATTAATTTTCTTCCACCAAACATTACTTCTTTTCGATAAACTTCAAACATTAACGTATCCTTATATATATATTGATTGTATTAATTAATTATTTTAAAAATAAAAATTGAGTTATCTTCTTAAACCCAAACTTTTTATCAAATCAGTATAACGAGGTTCATCATTATTTCTGATATAATTTAGAAGGTTTCTTCTTTTCCCAACCATGGTAAGAAGACCTCTTCGAGAGATAAAATCTTTGTGATGTTCTTTTAAATGATCTGTTAAAGATTTAATTTTTTCGCTTAATATAGCTACCTGTACATCAGCTGAGCCTGTGTCTTTTTCATTCTTCTTATATTTTTTTATCAGTTCTTGTTTCTTCTCTTTTTTTATCGACATTTAAACCTCGTCTATACATTAAAAACCTTAATTGGTTTTACTACCTCATTTCTAATTTTTAATAAAGCAATTGGATTTTTATTAATGAAACAATATACATTTTCAATTTCATTAAAATTTGGATAAAACTTAACAAACTCTCCAAAATTTTCTATTTCATTAATATTAATTCTTTGACCATATTTTATTCTTTTTGCCTCAACCCTATTTAACTTTAAAGAGGGAAAATTTCTCATAATAGCATCAATTGTTATTAAATTTTTTAAAATCAATGGACTATGGATTAATTTTTTAGATAAATCCAGTAAAATCGCATTTTCTAGTGAAAAAATTCCAATACATTTTCTTTTTAATTCAATAATATGAGCTTCTGTATTTAAATACTTTCCCAAATCTCTTGCTAGGGATCTTACATATGTTCCTTTTGAACAAGTTACAGTGAATTCAGAAACATTTTCATCTATATATTTTTTTAATTTCAAATTATAAATATTTACAATTCTAGCTTTATGATTAATTTGTAGTTTTTTTCTTGCCAATTTATATGATCTTTGACCATCAATTTTTATTGCTGAAAAATTTGGAGGTATTTGTTTAATTTCTCCTTGAAAATTAGGTATTATTTTTAATATTTCATTTTTGGTTGGCCTGTTACTTGAAATTAAAAGTTCTTCCCCCTCCAAGTCATCGGTGGTGGTTGACTTACCCCAATTTACTTTAAATGTATAATTTTTTTTCATGTTTTGAACAAAAGATATAATTTTTGTAGCCTCGCCTATTGCAACCGGTAAAAGACCAGATGCTAATGGATCTAGTGTTCCTGCATGTCCAACTTTTTTAATTTTTAAAGATTTTGATATATAATCGATAATCCTTCGGGATGTTATACCCTTATGTTTATTTATTAATATAAACCCATGAATATTTTCCAATAAAATTTCCTTTATTTCAATTTTCTCAGAATATCATCAATTTTTTGAGAGTATTCTAAACTTGTGTCTTGGAAAAAATTTATTTCTGGAATAAATCTTACTTTTAAACTTTTAGAGATTAACTTTTTGATATAACGATTTTTTTTGTTTAATTCATCAACTACAGAAAGATTTTTTCCTTCTCCTTCGTCTTCTGCAGAAAACATAATAAATATTTTTGCATTTTTTAAATCTGGACTTATATCTACATCAGTAACTGTAATTACTTTATTAGCTAGATTTCCTAAATGAAAATCATTATTTATTAAAATTTTAGAAATTAATTGCCTTAATTGCTCTCCAACTTTCAGAGCCCGGTGGGATATAACTTTATTATTTCTGTTCATAAGGAGATACTTATAATTTTATTCTAACTTTTTTTTAACCTCTTTTATTTCGAAACATTCCATAACATCTCCAACTTTAATATCATTAAAATTTTCTAAACCCATTCCACATTCTAAACCTACTTTTACTTCTTTAACTTCATCTTTAAATCTTTGTAACGTTTTTAATTTTCCTTCATGAATTACAGTGCTTTCTCTTAGTAAACGAAAATTACATCCTCTTTTTATAATACCCTCTGAAACGTTACAACCTGCAATTTTACCAAGTTTGGAAATATTAAATACCTGTTTAATTTCTGCATAACCAATAAACTCTTCTTGTAAATCAGGATCTAACATACCTGAGAGAGCATTTTTAACATCATCTATTAATTCATAAATTATAGAATGATATCTAATCTCAATTCCATCTCGTTTTGCTAAATCTCTAGCTTGTGGTATTGCTCTTACGTTAAAACCAAAAACCAATGCTGAAGAGGCTGTCGCTAAGGATATATCTGATTCATTAATAGGTCCAACTGAACCAGTAAGAATTTTTACTTTTAGTTTTTCATCTCCTATTTTATTTAAAGCTGATTTTATTGCTTCATAAGAACCATGAACATCAGTTTTAACAACAACAGGTAATTCATTTACTTCACCAGATTGAATGTTTGCAAGCATTTGTTCTACAGAACCCCTTGCGGTCAAAGCAACTTCTTTCTCTTTTGATTTTCTAGACCTATATTCTGCTATTTCTCTAGCTTTAGCATCACTTTCAACCACATTAGCTAGATCTCCTGAACTTGGTACTCCTGACAACCCTAAAACCTCAATCGGCGTAGAAGGTTTAGCATAATCAACATTTTTACCTAGATCATTTATCAATGCTCTAACTTTCCCACTTTCAGAACCTACAACTATTATGTTACCTACTTTTAAAGTTCCTGATTTTACTAGCAGAGTAATTACAGAACCCTTACCTTTTTCTGTCTTTGCTTCTACAACTATACCTTCAGCAGCGCAGTCTTCACTAGCTTTAAGATCTAAAAGTTCAGACTGTAATTCTATTGATTCTATTAAATCATCTAAACCTATTTTTGTTTTTGCAGAAATATTAATACATTGAATATCTCCACCCAATTCTTCTGGTATAAGATCATGTTGAAGAAGTTCATTTCTTACTTTTTGAGGATCAGATTCCGGTTTATCACACTTGTTTATAGCCACAATGATAGGAACTGAAGCCGCTTTAGCATGTTTTATTGCTTCAATTGTTTGCTTATTCACACCATCATCTGCAGCCACAACCAAAACAACAATATCTGTTAAATTTGCCCCTCTGGCCCTCATCTCTGAAAAAGCCTCATGTCCTGGTGTGTCTATAAATGAAATTAGGTTATTATTTTGAGACTTAATTTGATAGGCGCCTATATGTTGTGTAATTCCGCCAGCCTCACCATCTGCAATCTTGGTTTGTCTTATACTATCTAATAAAGAAGTTTTACCATGATCAACATGACCCATTACTGTAACAACAGGAGGCCTGGAAACTAGATTAGTTTTATCTACTTTTGTTTTTATCAAATTTAACTCAATATCTGATTCTGAAACTCGTTTAACTTTATGGCCAAATTCTGTAGTTATTAATTCAGCAGTATCAGCATCTACAACCTGAGTTGCTGTAGCTTCAATCCCATTTTTCAATAATTCTCTTACTACGTCTGCTGTTTTTTCAGACATACGATTTGCCAACTCAGATACCATAATAGTATCAGGAACAATTACTTCTCTTACTTGCTTGGTAGTAGAAATATTTTCTGCTTGCATTCTAACTTTTTCTCTTCTTCTTTTTATAGAAGCCAGTGATCTTACTCTAATATTTTCACTGTCAAGTGCTCTTGCTATAGTTAGTTTACCTTGCCTTTTTTGTTCATATCCTTTAGCTATATTTTTTTTTACATTCTCCCTAAATAAGTCTTTATTTGGTAACTTCTTAGAATTTCTCAAACTATCATCAGTTTTATCATTTTTTTGATTTACAAAACCTGTATTTTTTTTTCTTTCCTCAGTCTGATTTAAAGCCTTGTTTGGTTCAGGAGCCTTATGCATAGTCTCTGATAAATTTTCATTATCAGCTTCGATTTTGTTTTTTTCTGTTTCATTTGAAGGTTTGTTTTCTGCTTGGGCAGCTGTTCTAGCTAGATCTTCTTTTAACATTTTACTTCTTGATGAAATTTGTTCTGCACTAAGGTTTTGGTTTACCTCACTTGGTTTTCTAAAATCATCTATTTTATTTTCACTAACTCTTTTAACTCTTTTAACCTCTACTTGAACTGTATTTCTTCCAGCACGAGAGTTTGTAGTTACACTTCCTGTCAATTTTGAGCTAACAGAATTTTTAAGACTTAGCTTACCTTCTAACGATAAACTTAGTTTCTTTCTTTCACCTGAGTTATTGTCTGTCATATTCTTACCTAAAATATTTTAAATCAATCAGTCTTTTCTTCATTAAACCAATGTTGTCTTGCAGCCATTATTATTTCACCAGCCTCATCTTCATTATTAAAAACAAACTTACCTAAAATATTAAAAAGTTCTTCACTATCCAAGTCAGCCAAATCATTTAAAGTTTTTATATCATGTTCTGCAAGTTTTAATATATTTACTTTTGACAAACCTTCAAAGTTATATAAATCATCATTTATCTTTAAATCTTTTAATTTTTTTTCAACTCTTTCATTTTCATTTTTAACAAAAACCATTGCCCTAGATTTAAGCTCTTTAGCAAGCTCTTCATCAAATCCTTCTATATTTTTGAGTTCTTCTATTGTTGAATCTGCAATTTCAAGTATATTTGTAAAACCTTCGGCAACCATTAAGTGAGCTATAACATCATCAACATCAAGTGCTTCTATAAAAATCTTAGTTCTTTCATTAATCTCCTCTTGACGACGGTCAGACTCTTCTTCTTCAGTTAATACATCTATATACCAATTTGATAACTCTGAGGCTAATCTAACATTTTGACCTCTTCTACCTATTGCTAACGATAATTGATCATCGGGAACTATAACCTCAACTCTGCCTACTTCTTCATCCATAACAACTTTTGAAGGTACTGCAGGTGCCAAACAATTAATAACAAACGTTACTGGATCTTCTGACCAAGGTATTATTTCAATTTTTTCACCTTGCAATTCATTTACTACAGCTTGGACTCTCGAACCCCTCATTCCTACACATGCACCTACTGGATCTATAGAACTATCTTTTGAAAACACACTGATTTTAGCCCTGCTTCCTGCTTCTCTTGCTACACTTTTTACTTCTATAATACCGTCATATATTTCCGGAACTTCTTGGGTAAATAATGCTTTCAAGAATTCATTACAAGCACGTGATAGAAATATCTGTGGCCCCCTCAACTCTTCTCTAACTTCTAAAATAAATGTTCTTATTCTGTCACCAGGTTTCAACTGTTCTCTAGGTATCATTTGATCTTTTCTTATAACCCCTTCTGCTCTTCCAATATCTAAAGTTACAGAAAAATTATCTACGCGTTTAATAGTACCTAAAATAATTTCTCCACCTCTGTCTTTGAATTCATTAAATTGTCTCTGTCTTTCAGCTTCTCTTACTTTTTGAGATATAACTTGCTTTGCCGTCTGAGCTGCTATTCGACCAAAGTCTATTGGTGGCAAATTTTGAATATAAAAATCACCAACTTTAAGATTTGAATCCCTTCTTGATGCCTCTTTTATAGTCATTTGGATTGACTCTTCCTCAACATTTTCTACTATTTCAGTATATTGCTGAATTTTGATTGATCCATTTCTTCTATTTATAAAAGCTCTTATGTCTCTTTCTGAGCCATATTTTGATCTTGCTGCTTTTTGAATGGCTTCTTCCATTGCTTCTAAAACATCTTCTTTTTCAATTGATTTTTCTCTCGCAACATTTTCAGCCACCTGTAACAACTCTATTCTTGGCAGATTATCCATTTTACCTTTACCTATCGATTAAATGTTTTCATTATCATTAAAACAAAAAAGTGAGTCTCTCGACTCACTTTGAGCTATTCTACTACATTGTTTTAAATAACACAATATATGTATAATAAAATTATATTACTAAAGCTTCTTATAAATAAACCAATTTATTTTTTCCCCATTTGAAATTGCTTTTTTTGAATATTTTGAGTTTATAAGACAAGAAGGTTTTTTAGAGCAATAGTTAATCTTTTTTATTTGCCATTCAAAATCATCTCTAATATGGAATTGTTCTAATATCCAACTTTTCATATTATTTTCATCTGATGCAAACAATATTTTACCATTTTTTTTAATAATTTTTGCTAAAAAATCAATAAAATATTGTTGAATTAATCGACGTTTAACATGTTTTTTTTTTTGCCAAGGATCTGGATGTAAAATTAAAATTAAATCAAAAATATTTTTTGGGAAAGCATACATTAAGTTCCTAATATCGTCAGACCAAATTTTAATATTTTTTAGATTATTTTCAGTAATGTTTTTACATAATTTTAAGCAAGAGTTTATATAAGGATCTGCTCCTAGAAAATTAGAGTTTATATATTTTTTTGACATCTTTAAGAGGTTTTCGCCATTACCAAAACCAATTTCTAAAATATTTTTTGTTAATGGACTAAATTCTTTTAAATCAATTGCTTTTATATAAAAGTTGTTCTCATTGGGATCGTTAATTTGAATTTGTTTTTTATTTAACCCTCTACCTTTTCTTCGTCCATAAAACTTAAATGAAAAATTATTCAATTTTCACTCATACATTATCTATTTCATTTATAATTGTGGAGACAAGATCTGTTTTTTCCCATGAAAAAGATCCTTTTACTTTTTCATCCGGCTGTCTACCAAAGTGTCCATATGAAGATGTAGGAACATAAATTGGATTATTTAAGGCCAAATGATCTCTTATACCCTTCGGCGTTAAATCAATTATTTTTTCTAAGCATTTTTGAATTTTTATATCTTCAATCTCACCTGTATTTTGAGTGTCAACATAAAATGATAAAGGTTGGGAAATACCAATGCCATATGCAATTTGAATAATACATTTTTTGGCTAGTTTTGCTGCTACAACATTTTTAGCTAAATATCTTGTGATGTAAGCAGCAGATCTATCAACCTTTGTCGGATCTTTTCCAGAAAAAGCACCCCCACCATGAGGAGAAGATCCGCCGTATGTGTCTACAATAATTTTTCTACCAGTTAATCCAGTGTCACCATCTGGACCACCTATTACAAACCTTCCAGTTGGGTTAACATAAAAGTCATCTTCATGGCACATCCATCCTTCAGGAAGAACATTTTTTACTACAGACATAACATATTCTTTTAATTCTGATTGATTAAAACCGTCCTTATGTTGAGTTGAAACAACTATTTTTTGAGCTCTAACTGGTATTTCGTTTTCGTATTTAATTGTTAATTGTGATTTACTATCTGGACCTAAAAAATCTACTTCACCAGAATGTCTTAACTCAGAAAGTTTTTTTAAAATCTCATGGGAATAATGAATAGGAGCAGGCATCAGAGAAGAAGTTTCGTCAGCCGCATAACCAAACATCAAACCTTGATCACCTGCACCTTCTTCTTTATTATGACTTTCGTCTACACCTTGGGCTATATCTGTTGATTGCTGATGAAGATAACAATCAACGAGCATTCTTTCCCAATGAAAACCATCTTGTTCATATCCAATTTTTCTAACAGCATCTCTAACATTTTCTTCTATTTCTTCTTTTGATATATTTATCCCGTCTGGAAGTCTATATTCACCAGCTAAAACGGTTCTGTTAGTAGTAACTAAAGCCTCACATGCTACCCGTGCATAAGGATATTTCCTTATCATCAAATCAACTATTGTATCTGAAATACAATCACTTACTTTATCCGGATGACCTTCAGATACAGATTCAGAAGTAAATAAAAAATTTTTCATGAAAATAATTTCCTGGCTGTTTTATTAAACAATGTAGTGTTTAGTATAAATACATAAAAAACAATAAAAATAAAGATCCAATTTCCATATGTTTTAAAAAATGTGTTATCCAGTTTTTCAACTAAATTAATTGTTTTTGAATCCTGTGTATTTAACTTTATTTTTTCTAATATCTCTCCGTACGGATTAATTAATGCTGATATTCCTGTATTAGCAACTCTAACTACTGGTATACCAAATTCTACAGCCCTAATTTTTGCAAATTTAAAATGCTGATACGGCCCAATAGAGTCTCCAAACCAAGCGTCATTGGTAATATTTATTATTAATGAAGTTTGATTGGAAAGATTGTCAAATATATAATTATTAAAAATAACTTCATAACAAATTAATGGTATAAATTCCATTGACGGGTATATAGAAAATTTTGGTCTTGTCTTTCCTTTATTAAAATCAATATCACTAGCAAAAGAAGGTAGAAAATTGAAAAAAAAGCTAGCTGGATTATATTCTCCAAATGGTACTAGAAAATTCTTATCATATACTTTTTCAATTTCAAGACTTGAATTAAATAAAATACTGGAATTATAGATCTTTTTATTTTCTTTTCTTATTAATCCTAAAAACAAATTAACATTTCTATCTTTATTTATAACTTTTTTAACTAATTCAACTAAAAGTTTTTCATCTCTAGGATACACACCTGCAAATGCAGTTTCTGGCCATATAATTAGTCTTTTTTTATTTATAGGAATTTTATGATTATAAATGGATAGTTCTTTTAACTTCTGAAGATGTCTTTTAAATAATTCTCTGTCCCATTTTTGTTTTTGACTTATATTAGGTTGAACAATAGTAATTAAGTAATCTTTTTTGTATTTAAGATCTATTTTATTGTTAAATTTATTAAAGCTTAAGTAAAATAAAATTACAATTGGTACAAATAGAAATATAGTTGTTTGGTAAAGCATGCCTTTATAAGTTTTTAGTAATAATGGAATTATCATTAAGGATATAACAACTGTATTCATAGAATATGCCCCTACAAATGAAAAACTTTGAAGCATATAAAGATTTGATGAAACAATATAACCTGGCATTAACCAAGGAAATTTTAGAACATATCCTCTTAAAAGCTCAATGAGTGACAAACAAATTATTAACCAAACATATCTATTTCCAAAAATAGACGATAATCTCAAAGAGATAAAGAAAGCAAATCCCCATAAAAAGCCTAAAAAAATAGGTAATAAAATTATTGCAAATGGTAAAATAATTTGAAACATCAATGATTTTATTAAAAACGCTGAACCAATCCAGTATAAACCAGAAAAAAACCAACCAAATCCAAAACTCATACCTAGAAAAAATACTTGAACCTTATTATTAGATTTTAATACAATATATATTCCAAGAACAAAAAAAACCATTAGAGGAAGATAACCGTAAGGCTCTAATGAAAAAGTTGAAAGAACACCACAAATAATGCAGATAATATATTTAGACAAACTTTTTTTATTTAACATTAATTTTTGCTAATCCCCGAATTTTAACCAATAAAACTTTTCTTGGATCAGCATCTAAAATTTCAAACTCAAGTCCTGAAGTGCTATCTCTAATTACTTCCCCAACTACTGGCACTCTTCCAGCTAGACTGATTATAAATCCACCTAAAGTCTCTAACTCTTCATTAATTAATTCTTGAATATTTATTTTTAATTCTGTTTCAAAGTAATCCAGAGAAACTTTTGCTTCAACAATAACAACATTATCACTTATCTTTTCAAACCTTATTTCCATTGACTCATCATGCTCATCTTCAATTTCACCTACAATTTCCTCTACTAAATCTTCAATCGTAACCAATCCGTCAATACCGCCATATTCATCTACAACTAAAGCCATATGTCTTTTTTTTATTCTCATTTCATGTAAAAGGTCTAACAAACTAATTGATGGAGCTATAAAAATAGGTTCTTTTAACAATGTTTTTATATCCGGGATTTCTTTTAAATGCATTTTAGCTAAAACATCTTTTATATGTAATATACCAGCAATTTCATCCAAACTTTCGCCTACTACTGGCATCCTACTATGGTTTGCCGTTACTAGCTGGCTAACTATTTCATCAAAATCATCAGTCAAAGAAACTGAAACTATATCTATTCTTGGAACCATTACATCTGATGCTTTTATACCTCTTAATCCTGCTAAATTTTTCAATAACTCATTTTCATGTTCAAGGGTATTACTTAACTTATTATTTGAATTAATTCTATTTGTAACGAATTGCTCTAATTCGCTATCAACTTTGTTGTCCATTTTTATAAAGTTTTCTTTATCTTTGAAAAATAGATTTTTTATTGTTTTTATCATTTCATTTTAATAAGGGTTAACTATACCAATTGAGTTTAATATGGATACTTCAAGCTTCTCCATATCATTTGCAGTTTTATTATCATAATGATCATATCCTAATAGATGTAAAAGTCCATGAATCAGTATATGAAAAAAATGATTTTTAAAGTTTTTATTCTCTTCCTTAGCTTCTGAAAAAATTTTTTCTATTGAAATAATTATATCACCAAAATGAAGAGAATGTTGAGAAATAAAAGATTTTTTATCTTTAAAATATATATACTCATTAGAAGGAAAAGAAATTATATTAGTTGGATAAGACTTTTTTCTAAATTTTTTGTTTGTTTCTTTTATATATTTATTATCGGTTAATAAAATTGACAAATATAAGTGATTATTAAAATCTTTATCTTTGATTAAATTTTCTATAAGAAAAAAAATTTTTTTAAAATGTATAGCCTCAATTAAACTAAGAAATTCATCTTTGAAATCAATGTGAAGCAATTGAATGTCAACAACAAATTTTCCAATTATAATAGATACAAATGTATTATTTTCACTAAAACTATAATCTACAGAATTATTTTTTGTCATATGCTTTGATTATTTCCGCTACCAAAGGATGTCTGACTACATCTTTTTGTGAAAGTTCTACAATTTTTATTTTTTTTACTTTGTTAAGCTTTTCTAATGCTACAGAAAGGCCTGAATCAACCCCTTTTGGAATGTCAATTTGGGTTAAATCTCCGTTAACAACCATTCTTGAACCATTGCCTATTCTTGTTAGTATCATTTTCATTTGGACAGCAGTAGTATTTTGAGCTTCATCAATAATTATAAAAGAATTTTCAAAAGTTCTACCTCTCATAAATGCAAGAGGTGCAATTTCAATTTCTCCATTTTCAATTTTTTTTTCAACTCTATCAAATGGTATCATTTCATAAAGTGCATCATATATCGGCCTTAGGTAAGGATCTACTTTTTCTTTTAAATCTCCTGGAAGAAAACCAAGGTTTTCTCCAGCTTCTACAGCAGGTCTTGACAAAATTATTTTATCTACACTTCCATTTTTTAAAAGCTCTATACCTTTTGCAACGGCTAAATAGGATTTGCCTGTCCCAGCTGGGCCCAATCCAAAAACTAATTCAAAATTATTAAGAGCATTTAAATATTTCTCCTGACCTAAACTTTTAGGTACAACTGATTTTTTCCATGTTTTAATTAGAGTTACAGCTTTTTTAGTTTCAACTTTGAGTTTAATTGCTTTCATTATTCTTAATTCAGTTTCAAAATCAGAAAACTCAAACTTTGAAAAAGAATTTTCTTCAGTAATTAATTTTCCATATACATTTTTAAGTAAGGTTTCAGCTTGATGAACAACTTTTTTATTACCAAGTATTCTTATCTTGTTACCAAACATATCTAATCGAACATTCAATATATTTTGTAATTTTACTAAATTTACAGATTGTTCACCCAGCATTAAGTTTAGTATATTATTAGAATCGAACTCTATATAATTTTCTGTCAATCCTTTTAATAATAATCCCTTATTTCTCCTCACTTACCTAACCTAAACTTTCAAGAGATAATTTTGCTTCCAAACTATTTTGAAATGCATTAGTAATCCTTAAATCTATCATTTGTCCTACAACATTTTTTAACTTTTTTAATAGCTCAGGATTAAAATTATTTTTTTCTTCTAAGACAACTGTTTGATTATACGGTGATTTACCAATAAATTGATTTTTTTTATTTTTTTCTAAAATTAAAACTCTCATTTTAGAATTGATACATTTTTGATTGAATGCAAATTGATGCCTTTTCAACGCCAACTGTAATTCTTGTAATCTTTGATTTTTAACTTGTTCATCTACGTGATCATTAAGATTAGCTGAAGGTGTTCCAGGTCTAGCAGAGTATTTAAATGAAAAAGAACTTGCAAATTTTACTTTATCAATTAACTCTAATGTTTTTTTATGATCTAAATCTGTTTCACTTGGAAAGCCTACAATAAAATCACTAGAAATAGCGATATCTGGTTTATATTTCCTGACTTTATCAATTATTTTTAAATAATCGTCTACGGAATGTTTTCTGTTCATTTTTGACAATATTTTGTCAGAACCAGATTGAATGGGTAAATGTAAGTAAGGCATTAATTTTTTATTATTTTGATGTGTTTCTATCAATTTTAAATTCATATCCAATGGATGAGAGGTAGTATATCTAATTGATAAAATTTCTTCAATTTTTGATATTTCATCTATTAGATCACCAATACTACTATATGAATTATCAGAATTTTGAGTTTTCCAGGCATTTACATTTTGCCCTAACAATATTATTTCTTTAGTCCCACGTTTCACAAGTTCTTTGACCTCCTCTAAAATCGATTGAGTAGAACGCGAGAACTCAGGACCTCTTGTATAAGGTACCACACAAAATGTACAAAATTTATCACATCCCTCCTGAATAGTTAAAAAAGATGATATTTTTTTTCCTTTTACATCATATTGCAATAGATCAAACTTAGGAATTGTAGGAAAATTAATATTAATCAATTCTTTCTTCTCAACCTTATTTACTTTTGAAATTAAACTTGGTAAGTCCGTATAAGATTGAGGACCAACTACAATATCAACCCAAGGAGATCTCTTTAAAATCTCCTTACCTTGTGCCTGAGCAACACATCCTGCTACAGCCACTATAGGTTTAGGTTTGTTATTTCTATTTAATTTAATTGATTTTTTTATTCTTCCTAGATCCGAGAATGTTTTTTCAACAGCTTTATCTCTTATATGACATGTGTTTAGCAAAATTAAGTCTGCTTCTTCCGAGTTATCGGTTATTGAATAACCTGAACGATTTAATAAATTGGCTATCTGTTCAGAATCGTAATAATTCATCTGACATCCATAAGTTTTAATATATAGTTTCTTCATTTTGAACTATAGATAGAAAATTTTATCCGTTTATATTTTTTGAATACGAATTATTGATAACATTTTGTAAAAAGTTTGTCATACTTTTTCTGTCATTAAAATCTTTAGAATTTATAGGACTTAAAAATTTTACTTTTGCTGATATTGAAGATAAGCCAATTAGATTAATTAAATGAGTCTTAAATTCCATATCACCGTACCATGCAATAATAGGTTTTAACCATCTTGTTAAAGGAACTCCATTTATACCATGATAGCTAATAACAACGGGTTGAACAATATAGTCTTTATTTTCCACTGATGACATAAGACTTGATTTAAAATCTAAAACTCTATTTCCGTCTGAGGTAGTACCTTCTGGGAAAAGTATTACTTTTTCTCCATTATTAATAGTTTTTTCTATTACATCTTTTTCAAGTGAAACTGTTTTTTTTAATCTTTCAACAAAAATTGTATCGCCAATTTGAGCAAGTTTTCCAAGTATTGGCCATTCCTTAATGTCCGCTCGCGCAACAAATTTAAGGGGTAATAGAGACCCTAAAATAGGTATGTCTATATATGAAAGATGGTTAGACACAAATAATATACCCTTACGATTTTTTGATTCATATCCCTCTTTTACAACATTTATATTTATTAACCACAAAACTAATCTATGAAAAACTGTAGTTACAAGAGTGGAAGATTTCGAATTAAAAAAATTTATTGAATATTTAAATGTGATTAGGAATACTAAAATTATAAAAAATAAACATAGTTTTGTAAAAAAAACAGCCTTTTCTATATTCGAATTATTAAATGGATTTCTTGTCAAATTCTATTCTTTTTAATGTAAAAACTTCTTTTTATATTTATAATTTATATTTTCAGTAAATACTAGGACACAAACATCTATTGTATTAAAATCATAATCAACAAAATAATCTTGGCTAATTTTTGCTCCAGCTCGCAAATATCCTTTAATTAAAGGCGGCAAATCTGAAAAAAGTGCTTTCTTACTAAAATCATTATTTTTTGAGTTTATAAATAAATTTTCTTGCAATGATTTTATCTCTAGTTCTTTTGGTAAGGAATAATTCTCTCTTAAAAATAATATTTTCTCTGCAAAATTCTTTATATCTACTCCAGAAAAACTTGCGCAACCAATCATTAATTTTATATCATAAACTTGAATATACTTTGCAATTCCATACCATAATAACTTTAATATCAAACCAGATCTATAGTTAGTATGAACACATGACCTACCAAGCTCTAGAATACTTTTACTTGAAAAATGTCTCTTTACATTAGAAAGATCAAACTCGTTTTCACTATAGTATCCATTGTTTATTTTTGCGTTTATTCCTCTTAATAGTCTATAAGTACCAATCAATTTATTATTTTCATTTTTATCTACAATTATCAAGTGATCTGAAATTTTGTCATGAAAATCATAATCTCTTTTTAATATTTTTTGTTTAAGATTTGCTTTTGCTTTCTTTTCTTGAAAAAATACTTTATATCTCAACGCCTGTGCAGCTTTTACCTCTTTTTTAGTCTCAGCTATTTTGATTTTAAAATTCCCAATATATAAAGGTTCAAAGGACTTTTGTGTGTTTAAAAAAATAATTTTTTTTCTATGAATTTGTATGATTTTTTTTGTATTTTTTAAGAAAAAATGTTTGCCTTGTTTAAAATTTTTTAAAATTTCTTTACTAAATATGTTCATAATAATCTATATTTATAAAAGTGATTTCAAAGTATTATTAAATTATTGTTAAATTTAGAATTTGAGCATTTTCTGGTTTTATTCTATTTATTTTATAATATTTTTTTCTGATTTCAATCTTTTTAAATCCCACAGAATAATAGAAATTTATTGCTTTAGTATTTTTTTCAGAAACTTCTAAGAATATATTTTTAAATCCCTTTTTAATTAAAAATTTAATTGTTTTTTTGCCTACTCCTAATCCTTGAAAATTTTTTTTTACTCCAATACTTAATATTTCTGAATCTATTTTATCTCCTTTAAGTTGAATAAAACCTATAATCTCATTCTTATATAAAATTTTCCATAAATATGAAACTTGATTATCAAAAAGAAAATTAAATTGCTTTAATGTAGTTAAATTAAATTTTAATTCTTTCTCAATTTTATTAATAACATTGAGATCATTTAAAGAGGCAATCACAAAAATGATTTTATTTTTTTCTAATATTAGGCTTTTTTGCATAAATTGGAAGAAAGTCTATATTATATAAATTTTTATCAATTATTAATTTTTTAGTATCTTTTTCTTGTTTCTCTATCTCTAATCCGATTTTTGCAATAAATAAAGCTGATGGTCTATTTAAATTTTTAGAAATTAATTTAAAGTTTTTTAATTTCAAAGTTTCTAATCCTAAAATTATTGTATCTTTATTATCATTTGTATATTTACTTAGAAAAGACTCAAATTTCTCTGGAGTCAAGCATACTATTGGTGATACTGCATTGATTGAATTATTAAGGTTTTTTTCTTGTGAAAACAACTGTGCATAATAATCTCCACAGTTTGTAGCTATTGTTGGTAAAACAAATTTGGCTCTGAATGAATTTACGTCTAAAAAATATTCGTATGCAAATGCAGATAAACTATTAATTCCTAAACTAAATAATTTTTTTTTTCTTTTAAAATTTTTAATACTTATCCGAAGTCCTCTTGCAAAAGTTAATAATTTTCGTATATTTGTAAAACTACCTGGCCCACAACCTACATATAATGAATAAATATCATCTAAATCTAATTTTGTTTCTTTAACAAAATTATTAATATTTAAAAACATATCATCTTTTTCATTAAATTGGTCGTTGGCATTATAATACTTGACATTAATAATTTTCTTTTTATTAAGTAATCCTATTGATAAAATATCTGTGCTATTCTCTATAGCTAATGAAAATTTATTTTTTATATTTGTCATAGAAAAACTTATTATGTACCTAGTATCATTAAATCTTAAAGAATTAACACTAACTTTATCAACGTTAATTTTTATTTTTTTTTCTTCCATTGTGTATGCTGAAGAAAGTAACTTTAATATTAAAAAAGTAAATTATGCCAACATTCTAATGTATCATAGGTTTGGAGAAACAACTCATCCATCTACAAATATAAAAATTAACCAATTTTTAGAACATCTTTATGAATTAAAAAAAGAAAAATATAATGTTATAGGTTTAAATAAGGTCATAAATGCAATAAATAACCAAACTCAAATTCCAGATAGAAGCATTTCCATTACAATTGATGATGCCTATCTTTCAGTATACCTAAAAGCATGGCCTTTACTAAAAAAGAATCGCTTCCCCTTTACATTATTTATTTCAACAGATGTTATCGATCAAAAACTAAAGAACTATATGACCTGGGATCAGATAAGAGAATTAATGGATCATGGTGTAACAATAGGAAGTCAAACCAAAACTCATCCCCATATGCATAGATTAAATCGGGAAGAAAAAAATAAAGAAATCAATTATTCCAACAAAAGATTTATAAAAGAGTTAGGTTTTAAACCTACTTTATTTGCATATCCTTATGGTGAATATGACATTGAAACCCTTAATATTATAAAAGAAAGTGGGTTTATCGCAGCTTTTGGACAACACTCTGGAGTAGCTCACATTTCATCTGGGTTATATGAACTGCCTAGATTCGCTATGAATGAAAATTATGGTGGTATGGATAGATTAAAATTAGCTATTAATGCTTTACCTATGAATGTAAAAGATATCTCACCAAAAAATCCATTTCTTTATCAAAATCCTCCAAATTTTGGATTTACACTATCTAATAATATTTTACCCAAAAAAATAGTAAGATGCTTTGCTAGCGATAAAATAAACACTACTACGACAAGAATTGGAAAAAATAGAATTGAAGTAAGACTAAGTGAACCATTTCCTAGAGCAAGAGGAAGGATAAATTGTACCATGGAAGCTTTTAATGGAAGATGGAGATGGTTTGGGAAACAATTCCTTACTAAATAATATTCTAACTTTTTAATTTAAATTTTAAATTATCAAAATCTTCAAATTTATTTATTTCAATCATTTTTATAACTTTTACTACATAATCATATCCAATTTCTGCGTACCTATCCAAATATTTTGCAAATTTTTTTCCTTCAAATATTCTTTTTTTTAACATCATTAATTTCCGATATTTTCTTAATTTTTCATATGCTGGATGAGTATTTAAATTTAACATGTAGGAATTAACAGAATTTTGAAGATTTTTAAAACTTCTTACTGCAAAATTTGCTGTAAGGTTATCTTTCGGTTTGAGACCTTTTTTTTGATTCCATGTCCATTGACCAAATAAAGCATTACCTCTTTGAGCAAATCTAGATAAACCCCAACCACTTTCAATTGCAGCTTGTGCCAGCATCATTGATACAGGAAAAGTATTGATTTTAGTTAGTAATTCGTCTTGAACTTTTTTAATATTTATAAGAGAGGATTTATTATTTAATACACAATTTTTTATTGCAACTTTATATTTTAAACAATATTTTTTTAAGATTTTAAACTCTGAATTTTTAAAAAATGTTTTTAGTCTATTTCTTTCATAAATTATGCTTTCATTTCCTCTAATTAATAATGGTAACATTATACTAATAAATAGTTTCTTTCTTTTTTTTATTTCATAAGAATTAAGATCACTTGGTAGTTGCGTAAAAAACATTTTTGGAATATTAACTTTTTTTCTAGCGTTTTCATAAATATGAGACGACCACGCAATGGCTATTTCCTTACTGAAAAGATCTTTTGTTGATAATGTTGAATTTAAAAATTTTTTATCTAATTGAATGTCTCTTATATTTAAATCATTCAAATTTACTGAGGAACGTGTATCAAAAAAATTCTTGTTAACATTAAAGTTTGGTGACTCTATCTTCCAAAACCCTGGGCCAACAAGACCTAATAAAAGAAGAACTATAGATAAGAGTATTTGAAAATAAAATTTATTGTTAATTTTTTTTTTCCATCTTAAAAAATATTTTTTAAAATTCTGCTGCTCTTACTTCTGTTACTTCTGGGATATAATGCTTTAACATATTCTCTATTCCCATTTTAAGAGTTGCAGTACTAGACGGACATCCAGCACAGGCGCCTTTCATTTCCAAAGTGACAATTCCCTCGTCAAAAGAGCAAAAAGAAATATCTCCTCCATCCATAGCGACAGCCGGCCTTACTCGTTGATCTATTAATTCCTTTATTTGTTTAACTACTTCGTTATCCTCTTCTGATACAGAGTTTTTTTCATTATCAAATTCTATAATTGGTTTTCCACTTGCAAAATGTTCCATTATCGCAGTCAATATTGAAGGTTTCAAAATATCCCATTCTAAATGATCTTTTTTTGTTACAGAAATAAAATCATTTCCCAAAAACACTCTTGCTATGCCTGATATTTCAAATAGTAATTTGGCAAGGTTAGATTTGTTTGCATCTTTATCTGAACTAAAATCAGCAGTATTTTTTTCTAATACAACAATGCCTGGCATAAACTTTAAAGTATTTGGATTTGGAGTATCTTCAGTTTGTATAAACATTTTTATCTCTTAAATTAATTTAATATTTTTTAGATTATACACCTTTTTACAGATAATTAAACTAATCCTATTATTTTTTTAATATCTTTTATTACATCTTCTGCAATTGTACGAGCTTGTATACTTCCATTTATCAATATATTTTTAATTTCACGCTTATCTTCTAACAATTTCGACATATTTATTGAAACTGGAGTTATCTTTTCAATTAACAAATCAATAAGATTTTTTTTAAAGTCTGCAAAACCTTTTCCAGCATACTCATTTAATATTTCTTGCGGTGATTTATCTGACAATCCAGCATAAATGTTAATTAAGTTTTGCGCCTCAAATCTACCGTGTAAATCTGCTTCTTTTTCAGGTATTGGAAAAGCATCAGTCTTTGCTTTTTGAATTTTTTTAACTATATCATCCTTTTGATCTGTTAAATTAATTCTTGATGAGTCAGAAAACTCTGACTTACTCATCTTTTTAGTTCCATCCTTTAAACTCATTATTCTTTTTGCAGGACCAGTTATTATAGGTTCGGGCAAAACAAAAAATTCACTTTTAAAGGTATGATTAAATGAAGTTGCTATATCTCTGGTCAACTCTAAATGTTGTTTTTGATCATCCCCTACTGGAACATGTGTCGCTCTATATAGCAATATATCTGCTGCCATTAAAACAGGATAACTAAAAAGACCCACAGAGGCATTATCCTTTTTCTTACCTGCCTTTTCTTTAAATTGAGTCATTCTATTCAGCCATCCTATTCTGGCTATACAGTTAAAAATCCAACATAATTCAGCGTGTTCTTTAACAGAAGATTGATTAAATATTATAGATTTTTTAGGATCAATACCTGAAGCAATTATAGCTGCAGTAACTTCATAGACCGAGTCATTTAATGTTTCTAAATTAGAAGGAACAGTTAATGCATGAAGATCAACTATTGAATATAAAGTTTCACTATCTTCTTGCAATGAAATCCAATTTTTTATTGCACCTAGATAATTACCTATATGCAAATTTCCTGTTGGTTGTATTCCAGAAAAAATTCTTTTTTTTGGCTGTTTTGATGTAAAAGACATAATCAAATATTAACTTGTTTTAAAAAACTCTGTTGGCATTTGTTTAGTTTTATATGAGACAACCAAATAAAAAGTTAACCCTAACATTGTAAATATTACTAAGTACAGTAAATTAATATTAAAATCCAGAATTTGAAAAAAATTTACTATAAATTTTAAAAAAATAATCATTGAAAGTGAACATAGGCTTATCTTAATTAGATATTTAAACAAATATAATAACCCTTCTTGATTATTAGATTTAAATTTTCCTACCCGTAACTTTTTTTCTTTTAATATTAGTTTAAAATATAGAATTGTTCCTAAAATAGTTGCTATTGATGTGGCTAATGCTATGCCACCATGATTAATATACTGCATTAAAATCAAAGAAAGAAAAAGATTACAAACTAATTGTACTAATGAGATATACATAATTTTTTTGGGTTTGCCAGCGGCTAAAAAAATAGATTGACAAGATTTAGATATAATAAAAAATGGTAACCCAAAAGAATAAAAATATAATGCTACCATAGTTTGACTAGTTTCAATCTCACTAAAATTTCCTCTTTTAAATATTGAACTGACTACAATATCTGAAAAAAACATTAAGACCAACATAGATGGGATTGAAAAATAAAGACCTATTTTTATAGATTTTTCAAATTGGATAGAAGTTTGCTTAATGCTACTTAACACTTTTGGATGTGATAAAGATGATAACAAAGTAGTGCCAAGAGCAACTCCAATTACTCCAAGTGGAAGTTGAACCAATCTATCAGCGTAGTAAAGAAAAGATATAGATCCTATACCCAAAAAACTTGCTAAAAGTGTATCGATTAAAATATTTATTTGAAATATACCTCCAGTTAAAAACGCTGGGAAAAATCTCTTTAAAGTTGAGTTAAGTTTTTCAGTCAATTTTTTTAAATTTTTTTGATCAACTTCTAAGATTTTAAAAAACCTTTTATTAATTAATTTGTATCTCCATGCAAAATACAGAATAAATATTAATTGAATTAATCCTGCAATTGGCAAAGAAATTGCCAATGGTAAAGATTTAATTTTAAGATCATCTGTTATCATCAAACAGGAAAAAATAAATGTTATATTTATAATTATTGGAATAAAAGCAAAGGGACCAAACCTACCTGAAGCATTTAACATTGCTCCAAATAATGCGACAATTGAAATGATAGGCATAAAAAAGATTGTAAATCTAGATAGAGTCACAATTTCATCCAACAGTTTTTTATTATCTAAAAAACCTGGGGCAATAAATATAATGACCTCGTCCAAAAAAATTTGAAGTATAATTGTTAGTAGGGTTACAAAAACTAGCAAAATTATAAAAATCAATTTTGAAAAATTTTCTGCTAATATTTTTTGGTTTCCATTTATTAAACCAGAATATATAGGTAGAAATGATGAAGTTAAAGCTCCTTCTGCAGTTATTCTTCTAAAAAGATTTGGAAGTTTTGTTGCGACAAAAAATATATCTGAATGAAAACCTGCACCTAAATAATGAGCAAAAAACATATCTCTAAGAAATCCAGTTATTCGGCTAAATAATGTAAAAAGAGCATTTATTCTAAAACCTTCTACGAAAAACTTTAACATTTTCTATATCTTCTCATTAGACGGATCTATTTTAGTTAAAATGTTTAGTAAATCATTTTTGATTTTTAATATCTTTTTATTATCTATTATTTTTTGTCCAAACAGATCCTTTACATAAAAAATATCTGCTACTCTATTTCCATAAGTAGAAATTAAAGCAGTATTAATTTGAATACCTAAATCAGCTATCGATTTTGCAATCATAAAAAGCACTCCTGGAGCATTTTTACAATTTACCTCAATTATAGAATGATGAGCACTAGTTTCATTATCCACTCTGACTCTTGCTGGTGCTTTCATTGCTCTAAATCTAGCCGGTATTTCATTCCACCTATTTTTCAATTCTTTCTCAAAATTATAATTTCCTTCAAGGCCTTTTTGTAAATTTTTTAAAAACTCTTCTTTTATTCTTGTTTCTATTATAGGTTTTTTATTTTTATCTTGAATAATAAAAGTATCAATTGCAAATCCATCTGCTTTAGTAAAAATTTTTGCGGATATAATGTCTATTCCACATGAAGAAACAATACCTGCTATTTTTGAAAACAAACCATGATGATCAGGTGCAATTACAATTAACTCGTTGGCATTATACTTTTCTTCTACAGTAATTTTGGCATCATATTTTTTATTGTTTTTATACATTTTATTCCAAATATCTAGATGTTTGTTTATTGTTTCAAATTCAAAAATACTCCAGTAATTTGAATTAAAATTTGATAAATATTTTACTATTTGATTTTCTGTCCAATTATTTTTTTTGAGTAAATCTTTTAATTTTGATTTTGATAAATTCAATAATGATTTATCAGTTTTTTTAGAACTTTTTTGATTTAATTTATTTATTAGTTTTAAATATAATTCATGTAATAAAGCTCCTTTCCAATCATTCCAAACCTCTGGTCCTACAGCTTTAATATCACAAACAGTCAATATCAATAATAATCTCAACCTTTCTGGTGTTTCTATTATTTCGGAACAATATTCAATAATTTTTTTGTCAGACAAATCATACCTAAAGGCAATATTACTTAATAACAAATGATTTAAAACAAGCCATGACACTGTTTCAGTATCTCTTTTACTTAAACCAAATCTCGAGCAAATAATTTTTGCTATTTCCGAACCATTTTTCGAATGATCACCTTTTTTTCCTTTTGCTATATCGTGCAAAAACATAGCAACCATTAAGGCTTTAAAGGATTTAATCTCTCTTATAGCTTCGGTTGAAAATAAAGAGATATTTTTAAAAATTCCATTTTTAATAGAATGAACATTAGAGATAGAAAAAATTGTGTGCTCATCAACAGTATAATAATGATACATGTCATATTGGATTAAACCAACTACTTGTTGAAATTCAGGAACAAATCTACCTAGTACATTGCATTCATTCATTATTCTAAGAATCTTGGTAGGGTCTTGTTTATCAGTTAAAATTTCTAAAAAAAGCTTATTTAAAGATTTTTTATATAAAATTGATCTTTTTATTTCTTTAACGCAACCTGTAACAAATCTTAATGTCTTTGGATGTATTTCTAAATTAAAAAAATGGGAAATATGAAATAATTTAATTATATTATCTGGATTTTTTATGAAATAATCTTTTTTTGAAACAAATAATCTATTTTTTTTTAGGATAAAAGGTTTATCAAAATTCATTCTCTTTTTTAAAAAAAAATTAAATCTAAGTGATTTGTTAAATTCATCTTCTATTGCAGCACAAAATATTCTTGTAAGACTTCCAACAAGTTTAGTTACTAAAAAATATCTTTTCATAAATCTTTCAACTGAACTTTGACTTGCTTTTTTTCTGAATTGCATTTTGTCAGCTATTTCAACTTGGGAGTCTGTAGCTAAAATATCATCTTCTCTATTTGCTCTGAAATGTAAATGACATCTTACTGATAACAAGAACCTTTGCGCTTCTGCAAATGCAAACAACTCTGATTTTAAAAGAGCTCCAATTTTTAATAAGTTAGTAATGCTGTCAGATTTATATGCAAATTTTGCTATCCAAATTAAAGTTTGTAAGTCTCTTATGCCACCTTTTCCTTCCTTAACATTAGGTTCTACTACGTACCTTGAGCTACCAAACTTTAAATGACGTTTTTCAGATTCATCTAATTTTTTTTTAACAAATTTTAAGACATTTGATTTTTGTAAATAAATTTTCAATTTTCTTTTAAATAAAGAAAATAATTCTTTGTTACCTACAACAAATCTATTATCTAGTAAACTAGTAAGTAAATTTAAATCAGTAGATGTGTCATTTAAAACAAGATTGACACTTCTGGTAGAATGTCCCACTGTAAATCCTAAATCCCAGAGATAATATAAAATAGTTTCTATTCTATTTTCTAATTTTTTTTCCTCATTTCTTGTTATTTTTTCTGGTAGCAAAAAAAGTATATCTAAATCAGAACTGGGCGCTAATTCTCCTCTTCCGTAACCTCCAATAGAAATAACAGAAAAATCAGAAAAACTTTTTGGTTCATTATTCATATTAGAGTTTATAAATAAAAATTTAATTAAATTATCAACTAATAGAGAATATGAAGCAACGGCTAAAGTGCCATCAGATGATGAAATAAAATTTAATTTAATATTATGTTTTTCTACTTTTAATTTTTCTTTTAAAATAGGTAGTAAGTTTTTTTTGTTGATATTTAAGTCTATATTTTCAAAAGTTAAGTTATTTAAATAATATTTTGATTTATTTTCATTCAAATATCTTAGCGGTTCTAGCCAATTCATCCAATAAGGCCTTGCTTCTTCTTTATAACTGTTTTCTTCTCTTAACATTTTATAGCTTTCACTAATTTTAATTATTTGTAATAGATTTCAGTTTGTAAATGATATCTAAAGCGTTTAATGGCGTTAATTCATCAGGATTGATTTCATCTAACGTTTTTTTAATAATGTCATTTTTTTCAGAAATATTTTTCTTTTTTATTTTTCTAAACTTAGAAGTACCCTTCATCTCTAAATGATCAAGAATTTCAAATGCTCTATCAGTTAACGTTTTTGGAAAACCAGCTAATTTTGCAACCTCTACACCATACGATTTATCAGCTTCCCCTTTCACAACTTTATACAAAAAGACTATATTATCTTTCCATTCTTTAATCAGCATTTTATAGTTTACAATTTTATCAAGATCTTTATTAAGTGAAGTTAATTCATGATAATGAGTTGCAAATAATACCCTAGGATTTATATGATTCACTAAATATTCTAAAACAGCCCATGCTATCGCCAATCCATCAAATGTAGCAGTACCTCTTCCAATTTCGTCAAATATTAAAAATGATTTTTTCGTAGATCTATTTAAAATTGAAACTGTTTCTATCATTTCCACCATAAAGGTTGAATGTCCTCTGCTTAAATCATCTGATGCTCCAACTCTTGAAAAAATTTTATCAATGATACCAATTTCTGCACTTTTTGCAGGTATAAATAAACCAGCTTGTGCCATTATCGCCAAAACTGCATTCTGCCTTAAGAAAGTAGATTTTCCTGCCATATTTGGACCAGTAATAAGCCATACATTTTTATCTTTTAAATCACAATCGTTAGGGGTAAAATCATGGGCATTATTGTTTAAATTCTCTAAAATAGGATGCCTACCTTTTTTTATATTAAAATCTAAGTTATTCAAAATAGTAGGTTTAACATAATTAAGTTTTTGATGTTGATCTGCAGTCATAACCGCGATATCTATTTCAGATATAGTATTCATTAGAATTAAAATTTCCTCTCTAAAACTTAAAGTTTTATTTTTTAAACTTTCAAAAATTTCTTTTTCTTTTACTAAAGTTCTAAACTCACATTCTAATAAATCTTTTTCAATATCTAGTAAATCGTTTGTTGTAAATCTTGATGCTTGTGCTGTCGTTTGTCTGTGAATAAATTCTTTATTATCTTTAATTTTTTCTAAATGAAGGGTCCTAACCTCAATATGATATCCTAGAACTTTATTAAATTTAATTTTTAGGGAATTTATTGATGTTTTTCTTACATATTTTTCTTGTAACATTAATATGTTATTTGTTGCATTTCTTTTTATAGACCTTATTTCATCTAAGCTTTTGTCATAACCGTCATTTATAAAATTTCCATCATTTAGATTTTTAGGACAATTATCATTTATTGCTTTTAAAATTTCTAAAATAAATTCTTTTTCAAATTTTAGTTTTTTAGTTATTTTATCCAATTCATCGTTTTTTGTTTTTAAAATATTTTTTAATTTTTTATAAATTTTCAGAGATACTTCTATTGATCTAGCTATTAACAGTAGATCTTTTGGATTAGGACTGGGAAATGACAATCTTGATAATGATCTTTCAACATCAAAAATTTCCTTTAAAAATGCTTTTAAAATAAAAATGACTTCTCTATTTTTTACAAAGATTTGAGCCAAATTTAATCTTCTATCTATTTCATTTTTTATACATGAAGGTGATTTTATTCTTTGCTTTAATAAACGCCCTCCAGCAGCTGTACATGTATCATCAATAACATTTAACAAAGAACCTTTTTGTTCTCCTGAAACTTTGTAAATAATTTCTAAAGATTTTAAAGTTGTATTATCTATTTCCATAAAGTATTCATTTCGTTCTATCTCCAAATCAGATAATTTAGGTAAATGTCCAAAAAATGATTTTTCTAAGTAATTTAAAAGAACTCCTGATGTTATTATTTGAGGACCAGAAAATTTTTCAAAATAATTAGAGATTTTTTTATGATAAAATGAATATAATTTTTGAAAATTTTTTTCATAATAAAAATCTTCGTTTTTTAATACTTTTACAATGTTATTGAATTCACTAGGTATATAATCTTTTAAATTATCCTCTGAAATTAGCAATTCAGAAAAATTTAACTTCGACATAACATTATAAATTTTATACTTCAAATCAACATTATCTATATTTTCAAAGTGATTTGTTAAAAACATTCCAGTTGAAACATCAAGCCATGAAACAGACAAATTATTTTTTTCTAAAAACATACAACCTAAAAAATTAAATGATTTAGAATCTAACAAATGTTCTTCTATAATTGTTCCAGGTGTAATTAACCTTACTACTTCTCTTTTTAATGGCCCTTTCAAACCTTTAATTTTCATTTCTTCTGGAGTCTCTATTTGCTCACATATAGCTACACTTAAACCTTTTTTAATTAATCTAGGTAAATAATTATCGGCAGAATGAAACGGAATGCCACACATAGGTATTTCCTTTTCATCTAACTTACCTCTTTTTGTTAGAGTGATGTTTAGTTCACTTGAAGCTGTAACGGCATCATCAAAAAATAATTCGTAAAAATCACCCATGCGAAAAAACAGTAATGCATCAGGATAAGCTAATTTTAATTCTACATATTGCTTCATCGCAGGTGTTAAATTTTTGTTATCTTGAATCTCTTTTAAAAGCAAGTTAGAATCTCCTTAAACTTTTTTATCAATATGATTTAAATAATATTAAAATTTTTTTGATAAAATTTAAATTAATTTTGATTTTAGTATAATGGAGCATTTTATGTCACAAAAAAATTCAAGTTTGCAAAAAGAAGCTTTGGATTATCATAAAAATGGTCGACCAGGTAAATTAGAAATTTCACCTACTACCCCCTTAAATAGCTCTCACGAATTATCATTAGCATATTCTCCCGGCGTTGCAACCCCATGTCTTGAGATTGAAAAAGACAAAAATGCAGCTTATGACTACACATCAAAAGGAAATCTGGTAGCTGTTATCTCAAATGGAACAGCCGTACTTGGTCTAGGAAATATTGGTGCTTTAGCTTCAAAGCCAGTTATGGAAGGTAAGTCTGTTCTTTTTAAAAAGTTTGCAGATGTAGATGGAATAGATTTAGAGATTAATACAACTGACATTGATAAATTTGTTGAGACCGTCTCTCTGTTAGAACCAAGTTTTGGTGGCATTAACTTAGAGGATATAAAAGCTCCTGATTGTTTTATAATAGAAGATAGATTAAGAGAAAAAATGAATATACCTGTTTTTCATGATGATCAACATGGGACAGCTATAATAACAGTAGCTGGAATAATAAATGCTTTAGATTTAACTAAAAGAAAAATTTCTAATACAAAGTTTGTAGTAAATGGTGCTGGTGCAGCGTCAATTGCATGTGTTGAATTATTAAAATCTATCGGCGCTCAAAATAATAATATCATTCTTGTCGATAGACGAGGTGTTATTTACCAAGGTAGAAAAGAAAATATGAATCAATGGAAATCTGGTCATGCTGTGGCAACTAAATTAAGAACCCTTGAAGATGCTTTAAAGGATGCAGACGTTTTTTTAGGCCTTTCAGTAGAAGGATCTGTTTCAAAAAAAATGGTAAAGTCAATGTCTTTAGATCCAATTATATTTGCTATGGCAAATCCTAATCCTGAAATTATGCCTGATGAAATAAAATCTGTACGAAATGATGCAATTATAGCCACAGGAAGATCTGACTTTCCTAACCAAGTAAATAATGTGCTTGGATTCCCTTATATATTTAGAGGTGCCCTTGATGTAAGGGCTACTAAAATAAACGATGCTATGAAAATTGCTGCTGCTAATGCTATAGCTGAATTAGCTAGGCAAGATGTTCCTGATGAAGTTAACGAAGCTTATCATGGTAAAAAACTTCATTATGGTCGAGATTATATAATACCTGCTCCCTTTGACCCTAGATTGATTTCCTATGTTTCTTCTGCTGTAGCAAAAGCAGCTATTGATACGAAAGTTGCTAAAAAAAATATAAACGATTTTAAGACTTATAAAGGTGAGTTAGCAGGAAGAATTAATCCTATAGCATCTATCTTAGAGCCCATAAAAAATTCACTTCAAGGTCAAAATAAAAAAGTCGTTTTTGCTGAAGGGGAGGCAGAAAATACAATCAGGGCGGCTTTATCTTTTTATAATTCTGGTTTTGGTGAACCTATATTAATCGGCAGAGAAACTAGAATTCGAGAAAATATGGAAAAAGTTAATTTAGAAGGATTAAATAAACTAAAGATTCATAATGCAAGATTGAGTAAAAAAAATAATGAATATATTGATTTCTTGTATAAAAAGCTTCATAGAAAGGGTCACCTCAGAAGAGATTGTCAAAAGTTAATAAATCAAGATAGAAATGTTTTTGCGGCAGCAATGGTTGCTTCTAACAATGCTGATGCAATGGTTACCGGCTTGACAAGACCCTTTGGTCGTTGCTTTGATGATATAACAAAAGTGATAGACCCAATAAAAAGTGAAACTTTTCTCTCAATGTCAATGCTGGTTTCAAAAGAGAGGACAGTGTTCATTGGGGACGTAAATATTCATGATACGCCTAGATCCGAACAACTTGCAGATATTGCTTCAGGAATTGCTAGAACAGTTAAAAACTTAGGTTATGAACCAAAAGTAGCTTTTTTATCTTTTTCTAATTTTGGAAACCCTCCTAACAAAAGTTCAGAGAATATTTCTAAAACAATAGAATTACTTATCAAAAGAAAAGTAGATTTTGAATTTGATGGAGAAATGAGTGCTGAAGTAGCTCTAGATTATGAGTTAATTAAAGAAAATTATCCATTCTGTAGATTATCTGGGTCAGCTAACGTTTTAATTATGCCAGATTTATCGTCTGCTAATATCTCATTTAAACTTCTTCAAAAACTTGGTGGTGGATCAGTATTGGGCCCAATTATGATTGGAGGGGAAAAACCATTTCAAATTGTTCAAATGGGTGCTTCTGTAACAGAAATAGTGAATTCTGCTGCTATCGCAACATATAATTCTGTTTCAAAAAATAAATTACAATAGTGTTTTTAATTTTACTTGTGATCTGGCTCCAAAGTGTGAAATAATCTTTGATGCACAATTTGCCCCTAATTCGCCACATTCTTTTAATGTTAAGTTCTTAGAAATTCCAAAAAGAAAACCTGACGCATAAATATCACCTGCTCCAGTTGTATCAACAATTGTTTTTGTTTTTTTAGCTTCAATGTTGAATATTTCTTTTTTATTAAAAACTATTGATCCCTGTTTTCCAGATGTTATAGCCCCTATTTTGACTGATCTTCTTATATTTTTTAAACTTTCTTTAAAATTAGAAGAGTATAAACTTATTAACTCATCCTGATTTGCAAATAAAATATCTATATAATTTTTTATTAAATCTAAAAAATCTTTTCTATGTCTTTCAACACAAAAAACGTCAGATAAAGAGAGGCTAATTTTCATTTTATTAATTTTTGCTATTTCACAAATCTTTTTAATTGTATTCTTTGTTTCTATTTTATCGAATAAATATCCTTCAATATAAATAATATTTTTTTTTTCAAATATAGAATTATCTATTAAATTATAACTTAATTTTGTACTAGCCCCTAAATATGTACACATAGTTCTTTCAGCATCTTTAGAAACTAAAACCATGCTTTTTGAGGTTGTCTGATGATCTTTCAAGGCTGAATGTGATTTGAGTATAACTCCCTCAGACATAATATCTTTTTGAAAAACACTTCCAAAATTGTCATTACCTAATTGTCCTATAAAATAAGCTTTTCCTCCTAAAGAGGAAAAGCCAACAGCTGTATTTGCCGCACTTCCTCCGGATATAATACTATATTCCTTTAAGTTATTAAAAATTGAATTAAACTCCTGATTAGTTACAATTTTCATTGTCCCTTTTTTTAATGCGAACTTATCCAAGGTTTTATCATTAATTTTACTAACTATATCAACTATAGCGTTACCAACACAAATTAAATCATTACTCATACAATTAATCCTATCATTTAGATAATTAATTTTAGTAGACTATTTGTAGATGTCTTATTATTAATCAAATATGCAAATTACAATTATAAATTTGAAAAAATCTATTTACTACTTTCTTTGGATTATTATTAGTCTTAGCTTAATAAATTGTAAACCACCAAATCCTTTTATCGGTCTGCAAAAAAATATTGTACATAAGAATGATAAAAATATAAATAAGATTGTTAAAAATACACATAGTGAAATACAAAAAAGTGAAAAAGAACATGTTAAAGATGAAGCTATTAAATTAAAAAAACAGTCTGTCTATAAAAAGAAAACTAAACCAGAAAAAAAACTTAATTTAACGGCATTTTTAAATAAAGATATTTCAAGTATTGAACAAATTTTAGGAAAACCAAATTTAATAATAAAACATAACAAAATTAAAAATCTTCAGTTCCATTTTTCTAGTTGTTATCTTGATTTATTTTTTATGAAACATAATCTTAAGTTCATACTTAAACACTTTGAAACAAGACCTTCTGAATTAAATAGTAATTTGAAAGAAAAAAAGTGTTTAAAAGAAATAAGTAAGTCTATAAAACAATAAATTGGTTAAGTATATTAAAACTAATTTCATTAAAATTTTAAAACATCTTTAAGTGAATAAAAACCAGGCTCTGATTTTACAACCCAAATTGCAGAACGAATTGCACCTTTTGCAAAAATTATTCTATTACTAGCCAAATGATTTATCTCTATTCTTTCTGAGTCATTATAAAATTTTATAGAATGCTCTCCTACAACATCACCACCTCTTAAAACTGCAAAACCAATTTCTTCTTTCTTTCTTTTACCTATTATTCCATTTCTAGCTACAGACTTAACATCCTCTAACTTTTGATTTCTTGCTTTTGCAGCGGAATTACCAATTAATAGAGCAGTACCTGATGGAGAATCCACTTTTTTATTATGGTGTGTTTCTAAAATTTCTATATCCCACTCCAACCCCAGTTTTTTAACAGAATCTTCAATTAAATCTTGCATTACTGAAATACCGATTGAAAAATTTGCAGAATAAACTATCGGTATTTTTTTTCCATATGACTTTAACTCATCTAGTTCTTTTTCTTCAAAACCAGTAGTACCAATGACTATAGGGATCCCGTTTTCTGAGGCTATTTTAGCATGAAATAAACTTGCTTTAGGAATAGTAAAATCAATTATAACATCTGTGTCTTTAGTTATAGAAAGCATTTCGTCAGTTAGATATTTTTCAATTTTATCTTGTCCAGCCAACAAACCTAAATCAATACCTTGCTCTGGCTCTCCAGTTAAACACGTACAATTTGATAAAATTGTTGTTTCAGAATTTAGTATTTCTTTAATTAATGTTCTACCCATTCTTCCATTTCCACCAGGGATAGAAATTCTTGGATTTTTCATAAATTACTCTTCTAAATTAACTAATTAATTTTTTAAACCTAGTGCTTTTTGGCGTGGATTTATCTAAACCTAAATCAAATATCTCTTTAAATAAAGTTTCTTGTTTCTTAGATATGCCGACGGGGGTTTCTAACTCTATAGAAACATATTGATCACCTCGACTACTGCCTCTTAATCCTGGCATACCTTTCCCCTTCATTCTTAACCTAGTTCCTGATTGAGTTCCCGAAGCTATATTCAACTTTACTTTTGACCCATCAATGCATGGTACTTGTATATTACATCCCAAAATAGCATCAACCGTAGAAATTGGCACTTCTAAAAATGTATCTTTTTCTTCTCTTTCAAATATAGAATGTGACTTTACATCTATAAATATATATAAATCTCCAGATTCTGCTCCTCTTTGTCCTGCTTCACCTTCTCTTGCTAACCTAATTCTTGTTCCATTATCAACTCCGGGAGGAACATTAACTGATAATTTTTTTCTTTTATTTAGACGTCCCTGCCCTCTGCAAGATTGACAAGGATCAGATATAGTTTCCCCTGAACCTGAACATGTAGGACAAGTTCTCTCAATGGTAAAAAAACCCTGTTGAGCCCTAACTTTTCCATATCCTCCGCACTGATTACATGTTTTTGGCATTGAACCTTTTCTAGAACCATTACCTCCACATGAGTCACACTTAGATGGAACATTTAAGCTTATTTCTACTTGATCACCGTTAAATGCTTGTTCAAGTGAAACAGAAAGATCATAACGCAAGTCTGAACCTGATGATGGTCCAGTCTTTCTTTGTTCGCGACCCATTCCAAACATATCTTCAAAAATATCTGAAAACCCACCGCCAAAACCACCAAAACCTTGACTACCTGAGCTACTATTTCCTTGAGTGAACGCAGCATGTCCAAACTGATCATAGGCTGCTCTCTTTTGGCTATCTTTCAAGACCTCGTATGATTCTGTTACTTCTCTAAAATTTTTTTCAGCATTTTTATCATCCTGATTTCTATCAGGATGATATTTCATAGCAAGTTTTCTGAACGCAGATTTTATTTCACTGTCTGAGGCTGTCTTTGAAACACCAAGTATTTCATAATAATCTCTAGCCATGGTTTTCCTAAAAACTAAGTTTTAAGATGCATTTTTTTTATCATCATCTGGTTTTACTTCTTCAAAATCTGCATCTACAACATCTTCTTTATTATCATTTTTTTGATCTTCAGAAGTATTTTTTTCTGAATTTTCAGAGTCTGTATTTTCTTTGTAAGCAACTTCTCCCAATTTCATTAGGTTTGATGAAAGATTGGTAGTGTTTTCTTTAATTAACTCAAGATCTTCTCCTTCTAATGCTGATTTTAAATCTACAATTGACTTTTCAACGTCATCTTTTATTTGTTTATCAGCTTTTTCTCCTAAGTCTTTTATAGTCTTTTCAGCACTATGTAACAAAGATTCAGCTTGATTTCTTGCTTCTACAGTCTCTTTTTTTACTTTGTCAACTTCTGCATTTTCTTCAGCTTCTTTAACCATTTTTTCTATTTCGTTATCATCTAAGCCACCTGATGCTTGAATAGTTATGTTGTGAGCTTTACCAGTTGCCTTATCTTGTGCGCTTACATTTACAATTCCATTAGCATCAATATCAAAAGTTACTTCTATTTGAGGAACTCCTCTTGGAGCAGGAGCAATACCCTCCAGATTAAATTCACCCAATAATTTATTGTCTGAAGCCATTTCTCTTTCACCTTGAGACACCTTGATAGTGACGGCAGATTGATTATCTTCAGCTGTTGAAAAAGTCTGTGATTTCTTGGTTGGTATGGTCGTATTTCTATCTATTAATCTAGTAAAGACTCCGCCAAGCGTTTCAATACCTAATGATAGAGGAGAGACATCTAACAAAAGCACATCCTTTACATCTCCGGTCAAAACACCACCTTGGATTGCTGCTCCAGAAGCAACCACCTCATCAGGATTAACGCCTCTATGAGGCTCGGCTTTAAAAAAATCTGAAACTGCTTGGATGATTTTTGGCATTCTTGTCATTCCCCCAACTAAAATGACTTCATCAATATCATCGGCTTTAATTCCTGCGTCTTTAAGTGCGGCTTTACAAGGTTCAATACTTTTACTAATCAAATCGTCAACCAATGATTCAAACTGTGCTCTTGTCATTTTTAAATTTAAATGTTTTGGTCCAGATGCGTCAGCTGTTATGAAGGGTAAATTAATATCAGTTTGAGCAGAGCTAGACAATTCGATCTTGGCTTTTTCAGCTGCTTCTTTCATTCGTTGCAAAGCTAACTTGTCACTTCTTAAATCAATTCCACTTTCTTTTTTAAATTCCTCTGCCAAATAATCAATTATTCTTTGATCAAAGTCTTCTCCCCCTAAAAAAGTATCTCCATTTGTTGATTTTACTTCAAAAACTCCATCTCCAACTTCAAGGATAGAAACATCAAATGTTCCACCACCTAAATCATAAACTGCTATTGTACCACTTTCTTTTTTATCTAATCCATAAGCTAATGCTGCGGCTGTTGGTTCATTAATAATTCTTAAAACCTCTAAACCTGCAATTTTTCCCGCATCTTTAGTAGCTTGTCTTTGTGCATCATTGAAATATGCAGGAACAGTTATAACTGCTTTATCAACTTTTTCTCCAAGATATGACTCTGCATCTTCCTTGAGTTTTCTTAAAATAAAGCTTGATACTTCAGACGGGGCGTATTGTTGTTTATTGGCCTCAACCCATGCGTCACCATTTTTTGCAGCCACTAATTTATAAGGAACTAATTCTGCAAATTTTTTTGAATAAGTATCGTCGTGTCTTCTACCTATTAACCTTTTAATAGCAAAAAGTGTGTTTTCAGGGTTTGTAACAGCTTGTCTTTTAGCTGATTGACCAACTAACCTCTCTTCATCTGAAAAACCTATCATTGATGGGGTTGTTCTAGCACCCTCACTATTTTCAATAATTTTAGGGGTTTTCCCATCCATTACTGCAACACATGAATTAGTTGTACCCAGATCTATTCCAATTACTTTAGACATTTCAATAACTCCCTTACACCAAATTAGTGTGGATTTGACTTCTATTTAAAAAGTCTTAACTATGTTTATATGGGTTAAGTTGCTGTATATACAAGATTATAAAAGTAAATTTTAAACATTTTTATCACTAGCTTGTTTTTCATCTTTTAAATTATCTTTTTTTGCAATTCCAACCATTGCAGGCCTTACTAATCTATCATACAAGAGATAACCAGGTTGTATTACTTCTAAAACAGTTCCAGGTTCAAATTTATCAGAAGGGGCTTCGTACATTGCTTGATGATAATTATAATCAAATCTTTCCCCTAATGGATTAATCTTGGTGATATGATTCTTTTCTAAAAATAAATTTATCTCTTTTAAAACGATTTCAACACCAACAATTAAATTTTTAATGGGCTCTTCTAATTTTTCTTTTTCTACTGGGGCAGCCTCAACAGCTCTTGTTAAATTATCTACAGAAGACATCAAATCTCTTACAAAAAAAATATGCCCATATTTTTTTATCTGTTCAATATCCTTTTCTGTTCTCTTTCTTAAATTCTCATTTTCTGCCAAAGCCCTTAATAATTGGTCTTTTATCTTTGTAAGATCTTCTTGTTCCTCCCTTTCAATATTTACATCTTCATTATCTTCTTGAGAAACTGTTTCACTAACTTTATCTTTTTTTATATCGTTGCTACTATCCAATTTATTTTCTAAGTTGTTTTCTTTTTCATGTGTTTTTTCTTCATTTTTCGCAGATTTATCTATATCGTTTGAATTTGACATTTTTGGTATCACCTTATTAGTAAATAATAATAATTTATTAATATTTATTTAGTTTAGAATGAGTTATTATTCAACTACATTTCTAATAATTTAAATATGGCTTGATTTATGTTGAAAAGAAAAAATAACAGAAAAGATTTTGAATTAAGAGAAATTTCATTAACTAGAAATTTTTCTCCTTATGCAGAAGGTTCATGTTTAGTTAAGTTTGGAAATACACACGTTCTTTGTACTGCATCTATTGATGAAAAAATTCCTTTTTGGCTAAGAGGTTCCGGTAAAGGCTGGATTACTGCAGAATATGGAATGTTACCAAGATCTACTCATAAAAGAATGGAAAGAGAAATTAATAAAGGAAAAATTTCTGGTAGAACACAAGAAATTCAGAGACTAATTGGAAGATCACTTAGGGCAATTGTTGATTTGAACTTACTTGGGGAATTACAAATTAAAATTGATTGCGATGTTATCCAAGCTGATGGAGGAACTAGAACAGCTTCTATAACTGGGGCATGGGTGGCTTTACACGATGCAATCAAATTCTTAATTTCTCATGGTAAATTAACACAAAATCCTATTTTATATCAGGTTGCTGCTATCTCCTGTGGGATTGTAGATGGCAATGTTTTACTAGACTTAGATTATGATGAAGATTCTAATGCGGAAGTAGATGCAAATTTTGTACTTAGTGAAAATAATGGCATAATTGAAATTCAAACAACTTCAGAAAAAAGACCTATTGATTCTGATCAATTCAATGAAATTTTTGAACTAGTTTTAAAACAAATTAAATACTTGTTTGAAATCCAATCTAATGTTTTGTTGAATAATGAAAATAATCAAAAATAAAATAGTCATTGCAAGTCATAATGATGGTAAAGTTAGAGAAATTAAAGATATTCTCAAACCATTTAATTATAAAGTATTATCGAGTAAAGAATTCAAATTAAAAGAACCAAAGGAAACGGGGAAAACTTTTGAAGAGAATGCTTTATTGAAATCTAATTTTACTGCCAAACAAACTGGATTCGTATCTTTATCTGATGATAGTGGTCTTTGTATTGAGTTTTTAAATGGCGAACCTGGAATTTACTCTGCAAGGTTAGCTGGAAAAAACAAAGATTTCAAAAAAGCCATGTGTAGTTTGCAAAAAAAAATGAAAAAAATATCAAATAAACGTTGTAAATTTGTTTGTGCATTGTCTTTGTGCTGGCCTAATGGTTTTAATATAACTGTAAAAGGCGAGGTTTTTGGAAATTTTATATGGCCACCCCGAGGGAATTTAGGTTTTGGTTATGATCCCATTTTTGAACCATTGGGTATGACGAAAACTTTTGCTGAGATTAAACCATCTTTAAAATATTTAATCAGTCATAGATTTATTGCTTTTCAAAAATTAAAAAAAAAAATAAATTTTTCGAATGAATGATCGTTCATACAATAAATTAGGATTATATGTTCATTGGCCGTTTTGCTTATTAAAATGTCCTTATTGTGATTTTAATTCACATAAAATTATTAAATATAATGATGAAGAATGGCTTAAAGCTTATCTAAGTCAATTAGAATCAGTAAAGGAATTGTTTGATAAATATTTTTTTCATCATCAAAGTCTTTCTTCTATTTTTTTTGGAGGTGGAACTCCATCTCTTATGAGGCCAAATCTGATAGAAAAAATAATAGAAAAAGCCTATAAAATATTTGGATTTAATAATAATATTGAAATAACACTTGAAGCTAATCCTAGCAGCATTGAATTTCAAAATATCAGAGAATTTAAAACTTCTGGTATAAATAGACTGTCTCTTGGAGTTCAAAGTTTAAATGATCACGATCTACTTTTTTTAGGTAGATTACATAAATCTATTGAAACTAAAGAAATCATAAAATTAGCAATAAAGGTTTTTGATAATATTTCAGTTGACCTTATTTATGGGTTACCATTTCAAGATAGTAATGTTTGGAGAAAAGAATTATCTCATTTTATTAAAAATTACCAATTACAACATGTTTCTGCTTATCAGCTCACATTTGAAAAGGGAACTAAATTTTATGATATGTATAAAAAAAAACAATTGATTAAAATAAATGATTCCTTAAGCCTAAAATTTTATAACTCTACTATTGAAATTTTAGAGCAAGGAAATTTTTATCAATATGAAATTTCAAATTTTTCTAAACTAAACTATGAATCTAAACACAATAAACTCTATTGGAACTCTGAAAATTGGTTTGGTATAGGGCCAGGTGCAGTAAGTAGATTTTGGAATAAAGAAAGTAAGAGAATTGAAATACAGAATTTTAAAAAGCCTTTAACTTGGCTAAAAAAAGCTTCTAATAGTATAAAAGGTTTTAAAAACATAATTGAAATTGAAGACGATATATCTGATAAAGAAATACTAATCATGGGTTTAAGATTAATAAATGGTATAGATATAAATAAATTGAAAAAAAGAGAATTTTTAAAAACGAATTCCTTTCGAATACTTCAATCTAATAATCTAATCAAAATTAAAAATGAAAAAATTATGGTAAACAAAAAAGATCTAATAAAATTAAATTATATTTTAAATAATATTACTGACACAATTTAATTTTTTTTAAATTACCTAATTTATTAATTTTTACGATTTCTATTGGTCTTTCAACATTACCATTTGATAAAAACTTATACTTATTTCCTAAAATAGAAAACTTATTTTTATCAGATTTTATTAAATTTACAAAACTTCGATTTTGATAAATTAACCACGAAGCAATTTTTGACATGTCGTAACCTAATCTGGATAATTTATCAGGGTCATTCGACCATAATTTTTTCCATTTTGATCTAAATCTTTCCTTATTATTTTCTCTTATTTTAGGAAACTTTGTATTAATCATTGAATGTTCTATTCTTAAAATTTTTTCTTCTAAAATATCAGTTCCTATAACATCAGTTATACTTGTGTCTAAATCATAATAAGTAAGTATGGGCATTACTTCTAAGATAAAATTTGTATCTCCTATTATAAAAATTGTGTCTAGATCGTAAGATATATTATCATTTTTTACCTTATTATCTTTATAATTTAAAAACTTTTTTAGTACTTTGTGTAATGTATTTTTTTTGTTTAAAGTATTTTTATCTAACAAAAGGTATTTCTTTAAATATCTTTCTTTCAATTGTTTATTCACTATGCTTAATATTATTTCTCCGTACTGATTTCTTTTACCTATAAAACCAAATTTGGTCTTATTACATTTAATAGAATAATCTATCATAGTTTTTATTTGTTTTTGTGGAGAAAAACCTGTGATCCAAAGATATTTCTCTGATAAAGAATTATCATTGTTAAAACTTATTATAGGTATCATTAAATTACTGACAATTGATTTAATTTTAATTATGTTTTCTCTCAACAAAGGACCTAATATTAAAGATGGATTAACTGTCTTTATTGTATCCAATAATTGAGAGTCACTAAAATCTCTTCCTGTATCAAAGTATGCAAATTGAATAAGTTTCTCTTTTGTTTCTAAAACACTTAATTCTAATGAACGACGAATATTTTTACCAAATTTTTTGTATAATCCGCTAATAGGTAACAAAACTAAAACATTTTTTGTTAATTCAGCATTATCAACTTTTTTTACATAATTAACATAGTTATTAAACTTATAGTCTAAATTTTTAACAATTTTAAAATTTTTATTGAATTTTAAGCTTTCCATTCCTGTGGAAGGATTTTTGGCAAGCATTTTAAAAGTAGCCTGTATTGCTTTCTCTGTTATTACAGAATTTTTTTGAAATTCTTTGCTATCTAAACCTTGTAAATGTCTCTCATTTTTAAACTCAAATATTACATTGTTTTTAGAACTTATCTTGGATGGAACAATTGAGATAATCTCTTTTTTTACTATTTTTTTCTCTACAAGAGAAACTTTTTCTTTAATAATGAAGGAAGATTTTTTCTTAAGTTTTTCAGGCAGGTCTTTATTTAAATTCTCGCTTGACTTTACTTTCTTAGTCTCCCTTATAATTTCATTTTGAGGAACACATGAAATTAAGTAAAAACAAATTAATGTAAAAAATGTAACAAATCTTATTTTTTTATTTAACATTTTAATAACTATAACATTATATTATATAAATAGTATTGGAATTTTTAAAGTGCTTGATCTTTCAGAAATTAAAAATGATTTTTTACTAGAAAAAGGATTTTTATATATTGTTTCAACGCCTATTGGAAATCTTGGAGACATAACTATCAGGGCACTCGAAACACTAAAAAAAGTTGATTTTATACTTTGTGAAGATACCAGAATTACAAAGAAACTATTAAATAAATATAATTTAAGTAAAAAAAGATTAATTTCATATAATGATTATAACGCTCCCTTGAGAAGAAAGTCAGTTATAGAAAATCTTGTTCATAAAACTTTTCATTACGCTTTGGTATCTGATTCTGGAACTCCATTGGTTTCAGATCCTGGTTTTAAATTAGTTGAAAAATGTATAAAGAATAACGTTAAAGTTACTCATATACCTGGTCCCTCTTCTGTAATTTCAGGATTAATTTTATCAGGACTATCAACAGATAAGTTTTTATTTAGTGGGTTTTTTGACAAAAGCTCAGTAAAAAAAGAAAATCAACTATTAAATCTAGCTCATCTTGATGTTACGTCCATTTGGTTTGAGAGAGGAAATAGGTTATTAAATACTTTAAATTTAGTAGAGAAGGTCCTTGGAAATAGACAAATATCTGTTTTAAGAGAATTAACTAAGATTCACGAAGAGATGTTTTTTGGTACTATTCATAAAATTATTCAACAAATCACTTTAAAAGATAAATTGCGCGGAGAATTTATTATTGTTATCTCTGGATTTAAGCAAGAAAAATCAGATTTATTGACTCTTAAAAAATTAATTTTAAAATATATAGATACTTATAATACTAAAGAATTATCTGCTAAGTTATCAGATAAAACTAGATTACCAAAAAAATTTATCTACAATGAAATATTAAAATTAAAAAACACTAAATAGTGAAGGTCATTATGTATAAACTTATAATATTTATTATGGTTATTCTATTAACTCAATCATGTGGTCCATTAGTAGGTGGAATAGGAGTAGTTGCAATAGGCTCTGCCACAAAAGAAAAAGGAATGGGAACAGCTTTAAATGATAACGTAATTAATATTAATATTTTGAATGCAATTTATAAATGGGACGAAAAGATATCAAAAGATTTAAAAATTAATGTTGATGATGGTACCGTATTAGTAACTGGAAAAGTTAAGACACCAGATAAAAAAGTTATTTTAACAAAAATAATTTGGGAAGTTAAAGGAGTTAGAGAGGTAGTAAATAAAGCTCAAGTTTCTGATATGACTAGTATTAAAAACTTAGCTCGAGATGTAGCTTCTGTAGGAGAAATTAGAGCCAGAATGTTAGCTAATATAAAAATAAATAGTTTAAACTTTTCTGTAGATGTAGTTAATGACATAGCTTATGTAAGTGGTATTGCTTCAAGTGAAGAAGAGATAAAAATAGTTACAGAAATAGCAAGAAAGGCAAGATTCGTAGAAGATGTTTTTAGTTATATTAAAGTTAATTCTGATACCCGATGAAAAAAAAACTCAATATTGCAATACAAATGGATCCCTTAGAAAATTTGACATTGGCTGGAGACACGACATTTTTATTAGCATTTGAGGCACAAAGAAGAAATTTTGATGTTTTTCATTATACTCCAAATGATCTTGTTTATAAGTCGGGTAATATTTACGCAAGAATGAAAAGTTTAAATTTGTCATATCATAATGATGGTGAAAGCTTTAAATATGGCAAGGAAAGCTTGCAAAATTTATCTGATTTTGATGTCGTACTTATGAGACAAGATCCACCTTTTGATATGAACTATATAACAGCAACTCATTTACTAGAAAAGCTCTCAAAAAAAACTTTAGTTGTTAATAATCCCTCTTCTGTAAGAAACTCTCCCGAGAAAATATTTGTCACTGATTTTCAAGAACTAATGCCTGAAACAATTGTAACAAGAGATTTAAACGAAATTAAAAATTTTAAAAAAAAAAATAAAGATATCATTATAAAACCGCTTTATGGTAACGGAGGAGAAGGTATTTTTCATGTAAAAAATAATGATGATAATTTTAACTCAATTTTAGAGATTTGCCTTAAACAATACAAAGAGCAGTTAATTATTCAAAAATATCTGCCAGAAGTTCGAAAAGGAGATAAAAGAATTTTATTAATTGATGGTGAAATTGTAGGAGCAGTAAATAGGGTTCCAGCTTTAGGTGATAGTAGATCAAACATGCATGTAGGCGGTACACCCATGAAAGCAGTTATAACAAGCAGTGATAAAAGAATATGTAGTAAAATTTCAGATGAATTAAAACATAGGGAATTATTTTTTGTTGGTATAGATGTTATTGGAAATTATATTACCGAAATAAATGTAACTTCTCCAACAGGAATTTGTGAAATAAATAATTTTAATAAAGTAAATATAGAAAAAATATTTTGGGATAAAATACAAGCTAAATTAACTTATCATTAAACCTAAATTTTTTCCAGCTAGGAGATGAAAATGCAGATGTTGTACTTCTTGATTGCCATCCCTACCACTGTTAACAATAATACGATAACCATTTTCATCTAATTTTTTTTCAATAATTATTTTATTAATTAGCTGATAAAATTGTATAATTTCATCTCTTTCTGCAAAAGAAATAAATTCTTTAAAATTTATATATGCTTTTTTTGGAATAATTAAGACATGTAATGGCGCTCTGGGTGAAATATCATTAAAGGCTAAGGCATGTCTATTTTCATCGACGAGATCACAAGGAATTTCTTTTCTCAAAATTTTTGCAAAAATATTATTATGATCATATGTCATTTTATTTCCTTTTCTTCTTTTCATCAAAACCAGATATATTTTTTCTTTTTTCAAGTTCCTTCCATACATCTTGAGGATCTAAATCATTATATATCCAAGCGACTAGTAAATGATAAATTAAATCTGCGGATTCCTTAACTAATTTATTTTTATTTTTATTGAGAATCTCAATTATAGTTTCAAAACTTTCTTCATTAATTTTTTCCACAAGTACTTTTGGATTTTTAATTAAAAAAGAAGTGTAAGATATTTTAGGATCTATTTCTTTCTTCGTTTTTAGAAACTCAATTAATTCCTCTATATCATTATTTAAAAATTTTTTTACCATGTTTTTCTTATATTTATTCCACATCTATTCATTTCTTTTTTTACTTCTTGTATTGTACATATTCCAAAATGAAAAACAGACGCGGCTAATACGGCTGAAGCTTGACCTTGTAAAATAACATTTACCATATCAATAGGTTTTCCTGCACCGCCTGAAGCAATAACAGGTACTGATAGAGATTGTGATATTAATTTTGTTAACTTAATATCATAACCAGCTTTTGTTCCATCAGAATTCATAGAAGTTAACAATATCTCACCCGCACCATATTTTACTCCTTTAATTGCCCATTCCAAAACATCAATTCCAGTTTTTTTCTTTCCTCCATTTATAGAAACACTATATCCTGAACTACTATAGTTATCTTTATAAGCATCTATAGCTAACACTATACATTGACTTCCAAACTTATCAGATGCCTTTTTAATTATTATAGGATCTAATACTGCTGCGGAATTAATAGAAACCTTATCTGCGCCTGATTTTAATAATGCTTTAATATCAGAATTTGAATTAATTCCTCCACCAACGGTAAGCGGTATAAAACAATGCTCAGCTACCTTAGAAACAACATTATAAATTGTTTTTCTATGCTCAAGAGTTGCAGAAATATCCAAAAAGCAAATTTCATCAGCTCCTAAATCATTGTATATTTTAGCTTGCTCGACAGGATCCCCTGTGTCAACAAGATCTAAAAAATTGATCCCCTTAACTGTTCTGCCTTTATGAACATCCAAACACGGAATAACACGAGTTGAAAACATCTTAATTATAAATTTCTTTTAAAATTTCTTTTAATGATACTTTATTTTCATACAAAGCTTTTCCAACAATCACTCCAATTAAACCTCTTTTTTTATTTTGTTTTATTTTTTTGATTTCCTCTATAGTCGAAACTCCTCCAGACACTATAACTGGAAAATTTATTAAATTAGCAAAATTTATTGTATCTAGAATATTAGCCCCATTCAAAGTTCCATCTTTAGAGATATCTGTATATATTATTACATCTAAAATTGAAGGATTGATTCCATTTATTAAATCTAAAGGATTAATATCTTTTAATTCTTTTTTCCATCCGTTAATAGCGATTTTATTATCCCTAACATCAATACCAAGAGCTATTTTCTTATAATAATATTTCTCTAAAGAATTAATTGAGAATGGATTATCATATGCGAGTGTACTAACTACCACTCGTTTAACGCCTTTATCAATCCAAAATTTAATATCTTCAACAGATCTAATACCTCCACCAAGTTGAATATTAATAACTTTATGAAAAATTTTAATAATTTTTAAAATGATAGACTTATTATTTTTTTTACTTAAAGCTGCATTCAAATCAACAATATGAATCCATTTACAACCTTTATTTACAAAAAACGACATTTGTTCAAGCGGATCCTTTGAGTATACCGTTTCTTTATCAAAATTACCTTGCAATAATCTAACACATTTTCCGTCTTTTATGTCTATTGCTGGATATATATCAAATATACTCATTGATTAGATTTCTTTAAAATAATGATATCCTGAGATATACTTATTATCAACAAAAGCTGATTTTGGATTCTCTCCACATTTTATAAAACCTGCTTGTTCATAAATTTGGATTGCTCTAGTTTGTGTTTCTCTTACTTCTAAAGTTATAACCCTAAAACCTTGATTTTTAGCTTCTGTTTCTGCCTTTTCAAAAACAGATTTTGCTAGCCCATAACCTCTGGCCCAAGATGCTAAGAAAAAAGTGCTTAAGGTACACGCATGAGCTTGAGCTTCATTATTTCTAGCAGGCTTAATTAATTGCACTGATCCTGCAAAAATATTATCTAACTTTCCAATAATTAAAATTCTTTCAGGAATTAATATCACACCTTTCCAATAGTCTTCTAATTTTTTTCTTGCAGGAGACTTTATCCATCCAAAACCTCCATCATGTTCAATCGCTTCTTCTGTTGCATCACATAATTCTTGAAGATCTATCTTACTCAAAGATAAAACTTTCTGAGCTTGAACAATTGGCTCAGGTAATCCAATCTTGAATTTATCTTTGTTCATATACTAACTCAATATTTAGTTAACCAATTAGTTAAAACTTTTTGACCAGAATTTCCACTCTTTTCTGGATGAAATTGTAATCCTATAATATTTTCTTTATAAATAATTGATGGAAAATTTATGCCGTATTTTGAATAAGCAATAACATTTTTATCGCTATCAATATCAAAAAAATATGAATGAACGAAATAGAACTGATCGTTAAAATTAATATTTGATAGTATTTTACTTTTACAGTTTATATTAAGAGAGTTCCATCCCATATGTGGAATTTTTAAATTATTTCTTTTGCAAATACCATTAAAATTTAAATGTTTTACTTTTCCTTTTATCCACCCTAAGCCTAGTGTTTTACCATTTTCTAATCCATAGTTAGCTATTAATTGCATTCCTACGCAAATGCCAAGAAAGGGTTTTTTTTTTGAAAGAGCGTGATCCTTTAAGTGATCTATAAGTTCAGGTCTTACAGATAAATTTAACATACAATTTTGAAAAGAGCCTACACCAGGTAGTATTATATAATCACTTTTTTTGATATTTAAAATTTTATTAGATACTAAAACTTCATAACCAAGATTACTATCATTTAATACATATTTAATAGAATTATAAACAGATTTTAAGTTACCAGACCCATAATCAAGTATTAATAATTTCATTTTAAAATATTTATATTGTACCTTTAGTAGACGGTATTAAGTCTAAAACATGCTTATTTATAATTAAACTATTTTTTAAACAAACCGCTAAAGCTTTAAAACATGACTCTACTACATGATGTGCATTAGTTCCATAAAAATTATGAAAATGTATTGTCATTTTTGCGGATTGTGAAAATGCATGAAAAAATTCTCTGAAGATCTCAGCATCTATATCTCCCACTTTTGCATTTGGGAGTATAACTTTCCATACTAACCAAGGTCTCCCTGAAACATCTATTGAACAATTGGTTAAACATTCATCCATAGGTAAATTGATACTAAAATATCTATTAATACCTTTTCTATCTTTTAACGCGATGTTAAAAGCTTCTCCTATTGTCCATCCTAAATCCTCTACTGTATGATGGGCGTCAATTTCAACATCTCCGTTACAACAAATATTTAAATCTACAGCACTGTGTTTTGCTAGTTGCTCAAGCATATGTGTAAAAAATGGGAGTGGTGTTTTTATATCATATTGACCAGTGCCATCAATATTCAACTCAGAAAATATTTCTGTTTCGCTTGTTTTTCTCTTAATTGAGCTTTGTCGTAGCGTTTTATTGTCTTTAATCATAAGAGATTTTAACCCTAAAGATATTTACTTTTGTTTTTAACTTTAACAAATATTGCACCTTCTCCTCCCGAGGTTTTTGGCATAAGAGTAAAACCTATAATCAACTGAGAAATTTCTAAACTATTTAACCACTCTGGCGTTTTGTTTTTCAATATACCTTTATTGTTGTTTCCTTTTCCAGTAATTATTATTAAATTTCTCTTTTTAGTTTTAAATGAATTTATTATAAATTCTTTCACTTGCTTCTTCGCTTCAATCTGAGTTAAACCATGAAGATCTAAAGTGCTATCAATTTTAACTTGCTTTTTTTCTAAAGCTTTAATGATCTTTTTTTCAAGAATGAAATTGTTTTTAGAAAATTTTATTAATTTTTTATCTTCAACATTAAGTTTACTTTGAAAATTATCAACTTTTTTAGAAATTGATTTATAATTTGATTTGTATAAGTTCCAGAGTGCTATATCTTCTTCTGTTAATTTATTCATTTACAAATTTAATTTGATGTAGTTTCTACTAGCGTCCAATTTATATTATCAGATTTAAAATTTCTTTCAAAAGTCCACACATCTTTAACAGCAATTTTTTCTTCTAAATCACCATCAATAGTTTCATCATTTTTATCTTGTAAAGCTTTTATTTGTTCTGAATCAAAAAGAACATTAATCTTTACTACTGATCCTCGTATCTTTATGTTTTTTATCAAAGTCTGGTTAATATTTATTATATCAATGATTAATTTTTCTTTATCTCTTATTCTTTCATCTATGGCTTTTTGGAAATCATTTACAAGTTTTGGCTTAACATATTGTTTTATATTTTCTATGTCTCCTTCAACAAAACCGCTCACTACCATTTTAAAAAAAGTGTTTGCACCTGATATAAAATCATCAAATGTAAAATTTTTATCAAACTCTTTTATTTTTTTAATCTCATTTAAAAACTTGTCATCTCTCAAACTTTCTACTTTTCTAGAAAAATCGACTACATTTGATACATTTTCTTTTTTAAGATTTTTATCTTCGTTATCAGTTTTAGGATCATATCCTGACTTTTCTCCAAGAATATTTTTAAGTCTAAAAATCAAAAAAACCGCTATAATAGCAAAAATGATTATATCTATGAATGGTAAAGATTGCATATATGTTGACCCATATTATAATTTAAGTTAAAAGCAATGAAATTTCAATTAATATATGACTTTTATTAATTACTTCAATCCCAATATATGTAAAAATGGAAATAATTATGAAAAAGAATTCCAAGAATGAAATAAATAAAATGAACTTGAATATCGTTAAACAATATATAAAAGATTTATCATTTGAAAATCCTTTGTCCCCAAAACCTGTTCCACCTAACATTGAACCAGAGGTAAAGTTTGACATAGAATTAAATCTTATCAATTTAGGAAAAAACACACATGAATTAAATTTAAAAATAAAATCCGATGCCAAATTTGATGAGAACATAATATTTTTATTGGAGTTACAGTACGCGGGCGTTTTTTCATATGAAATTGACGAAAAAGACAATAATGACAAAAAGTATTTTGTGATTGAAGCTGCACATTATTTATTTCCTTTTGCACGATCTATTATCGCAGATATTACCAAAGACGGAGGCTTTAATCCTTTAATAATCCAACCATTTGATTTTGAAAAAATTTACAAAAATTAATTTTCTTCAAAATCTCTCCACACTGGATTATTTATTGTTTTGATAAAATTTTTATGCCGTTCTAATTCATTTTCTGGCAAAAAAAATTTAGTTTTTCTATCGAAGCTATCTCTTTTTAAGCAATTTTCAATTGAATTTTTAGCATATTGTTGATTTCTTTTATCTTCTTCAAATTCTAAAAGAGCTTGTTTCCCAGATGTCATTTCTAAATAAACTGATGATAACAAATCTGCATCTAATAATGCTCCATGTTTTTCTCTCTTTGAATTATCAATTTTTAATTTTCTACACAATGAGTCTAAACTCACTGATTGTCCTGGATACTCTTTTCTAGCAATCATTAGAGTATCTATAATTTTATTACTTATTTTGATTTGACCACAATTTTCTAATTCAGAGTCTATAAATTTTTTATCAAACTCAGCATTATGAATAATAATGGTAGACGAAGATATGTAATCAAGTAAATCATTTACAATTTCAAAAAATTTCGGTTTGTCTTTAAGGAATTCGTTATTTAGACCATGTATTTTTTCCGCACTCTTATCTATTTTTTTTTCTGGATTTAGATAAATATGAAAATTTTTACCTGTTTTAACATTATCTATTAATTCTATTATGCCTATTTCTATTATTCTATCTCCTGCATCAACACTCAGGCCTGTAGTTTCAGTATCTAATACCAGTTTCCTATCGTTTAAATTCATTTTTTTAGATTATAGTTAATTAGTTTTATATATATAATTTTTATCATAACACTAAAAAAAGTTACATATAATAAACTATTAGTATTAATGACTATTGGTTTTTGTCGCAGTTTTTCACTCACACTCATTTGTACATTATTTATTTTATTAAAAACTCTTTCTGTCATATTTTCTCTCTTTAAAACTCTTTTCGTTTGAGCTTTTTTGTTACAAACTGCGAGAAAAATATAATCATATTGATTTTGTTGATTTGTTTCATATAAAAGAGGTATGTCAAAAGCAATAATTTTTTTTTGTATATTCTTTTCTATAAATATTTCTTTTTTTCTTTTTATTAACGGGTGAATGATATTCTCTAATCTCTTCCTTTCTTTCTCTCTGAAAAACACTATTTCTCTTAACTTAGTTTTATCTAAAATTAATTTATTTTTACTTTGTACTTCTGGCCATAGCTTTTTTATCTTTCTTATTACTACTTTATTTGAGTTTAATAATTTTTTTACTTCTTGATCTGAATCATAAACAGGGATCTTAAACAATTTTAACATCCTTCCTATCGTGGACTTTCCCATTCCTATAGACCCAGTGATTCCAATTTTTATTACATTATTCATTAAATTTTCTTATTATGTTTATAAATTATAAAATAAAATTTTTTTTAAATATTTACACATCTTTTACTATAAACTTTTCCTGTTTAAAAAAAAAATTTTTCTTTCTTTTTTGTTTTTTTATTGTATTAGATCAATGCTTTGTGGTTTAATAAGATGTTAATAAAAAAACTAACAATTTTTTTTCCACAAAAAAATACTTACTTCATCTTCAATTAAATATATATATAAATTATGTTATTAGATACCTTAAAAAAAAAAAATACTAATTATACACCTATTTGGTTTATGCGTCAGTCAGGACGACATTTACAAAAATATAAATTATTAAGACGGTCTGAGTCTAACTTTATAAACTTTTGTTTGAATAAAAACTCGATAATAAAAGCAACTTTATTACCTTTAGAATATTATCCATTAGATGCTGCCATCCTTTTTTCAGATATTTTGCTTGTTCCATGGGTTTTAGGACAAGAAGTATCATTTATTGAGAACATCGGTCCTGTTTTAACTCCAATAGAAAGTAATAAAAAATTTCTATCAAACTCTTTTAATACTGCGAAAATTCAAAACATTGGCGATGCTATAAAATTAATAAAAAAACAATTGAAAAATAATATAAATTTAATAGGTTTCTCTGGTGCTCCTTGGACATTATGTTGTTATATGATAGAAGGTGGTACTTCAAAAAACTTTGAAAAAATACGGAAGCTTTTGTGGTTCGATGAAAAATTATTTTTACAGATATTCGATAAGATAATTTATTCTGTAGTAGAGTTTTTAGAATATCAAGCTAAAGCGGGATGTGAGATCTTAATGATTTTTGATACGTGGTGTCATATGATACCAACTGATTATTGGTCTAAGTTGGCAATAAATCCTATTAAACAAATTATAAGTGAACTTAGAGTGAGAAATGTAAAATGTCCTATTATAGGTTTTCCTTTTAAGGGTGGAGAAAAAACAATACAATATTCTTATGAAACAGGAGTCGACGTTGTTTCGCTTGACTGGACTGTAGATATCAAGTGGATGTGCAAAAATTTAAATCCTGAAGTAGCAGTACAAGGTAATTTAGATCCGATGCTTCTAACAAATTATAATGAGAAGATAATGATAAAAACTGTAGATAATATTTTAGAAGCTATGGAAAAGAAAGTACATATATTTAATTTAGGACACGGCATAACGCCAGAAGCAAAAATGAAAATTGTGAAAAAACTAATAACTACTGTTAGGGAAAAAAGCAAATGATTTACTTATATTTAAAGGTTATACATATAGTAGCCGTTATTTCCTGGATGGTGGGATTATTGTATTTACCAAGACTTTTTGTTTATCATTCGGATTCGCATCAAGATTCAATGATGTATGAAATTTTTATTATTATGGAAAGAAGATTAATGAGAATAATAATGTTGCCATCAATGTTAATAACGTTTATTTCCGGCTTATATATGCTTCATATAAATTATGAGATGATTTACGAGTATTATTTTCAGTTAAAGATTTTGTTTTTAGTGATGTTATTTGCTTTTCATGGCTATGTTTCTAAGATAAGAAAAAACTTTGAGCGAAAAGTAAACTTAAAGTCAGCAGGTTTTTATAGGAAAATAAACGAAATACCGACAGTATTAATGATATTAATAATATTTCTAGTTGTAGTTAAACCAAATATAATGTAGAAAGTAATTACCACTAAATAATCATCCATAAAATTGAGAATTTCTTATGCACTTAAAAGAATTAAAGGCAAAATCACCATCAGATTTACTTTCGTATGCTGAAAGTTTGAACATAGAGAATTTAAGCACGTTGAGAAAACAAGACATGATGTTCGCATGTTTGAAAAAACTAGCAGATAACGAAGTATCAATTTATGGAATTGGAGTATTAGAAGTTTTAGCAGATGGTTTTGGTTTTTTAAGGTCACCCGAATCAAATTATCTGGCTGGACCAGATGATATTTATGTTTCTCCAAGTCAAGTCAGAAAATTTGGTCTACGAACAGGAGATACAGTGGAGGGAGAAATAAGGTCCCCGAGAGAAGGAGAAAGGTATTTTGCATTATTAAAAATACAAACTATTAACTTTGAACCACCAGAAAATGTGAGGCAAAGGATAAACTTTGATAATTTAACACCGTTATATCCAGAAAGTAAGATAAATTTTGAAGTAGAATTTAAACCAGAAGACAAAGATTACACGCCAAGAATTATAGATTTAGTTTCACCAATGGGAAAAGGTCAAAGAGGTTTAATTGTAGCACCTCCAAGAACTGGTAAAACCATGATGCTTCAATCAATAGCTAAAGCAATAACGACAAGCCACCCAGAGGTTTTTTTATTAGTTTTGTTAATAGACGAAAGACCAGAAGAAGTAACGGATATGCAACGTTCAGTCAAAGGTGAAGTTATTAGTTCAACGTTTGATGAACCAGCTTCTAGGCATGTACAAGTCACAGAAATGGTTATAGAAAAAGCCAAAAGACTAGTAGAACACAAGAAAGATGTAGTTATACTGTTAGATTCTATTACGAGATTGGCCAGAGCCTATAACACTGTTATACCGTCGAGTGGTAAGGTTTTGACCGGCGGGGTAGATGCAAACGCTCTTCAAAGGCCAAAGAGGTTTTTTGGAGCAGCTAGGAACATTGAAGAAGGGGGTTCTTTATCAATAATTGCAACAGCCTTAGTGGAAACTGGATCTAGAATGGATGAAGTTATTTTTGAAGAATTTAAAGGAACAGGAAATAGCGAAGTAATTCTTGATAGAAAACTATCAGATAAAAGAGTTTTTCCATCTATAGACGTAACAAAATCTGGCACTAGAAAAGAAGAATTATTGGTTAGTAAAGATGTATTGTCCAAAATGTGGGTTTTAAGAAGAATATTAATGCAAATGGGACCAGTGGATGCAATGGAGTTCTTAGTTGAAAAATTAAGACAAAGTAAATCAAATGAAGACTTTTTTAGAGCGATGAACAAGTAAAAGTTTCACGTGGAACAATTTTATTCTAAAACTGGAATATGGACACAATTTTTGCTTCAGCGAATCAAAATGTATCGGCAATAAAAATTATCAGAGTTTCTGGTTCAGAGGCAAAAAACATACCTGATATTTTTAATTTTAGCCGTCCAAAGCCAAGGAAACATGTTGTCAGAAAACTGATATATAAAAATAGATTAATTGACATAGCTGTAGTGTTTTGGTTGCCAGGCCCTAAAACAGTAACAGGAGAAGATATATTTGAATTACATGTTCATGGAAGCATGATAATTGAAGATTTAATTTATAAAGCAATGTTAAATCAGAAAAATTTTAGATTAGCAGAAAAAGGAGAGTTTACAAAAAGAGGTTTCCTAAACGGAATTATAGATTTATCTCAAGTAGAAGCTATTAATGACATAATTAACGCGGAAACAGAAAAACAATTAGAATTAGCAAACTTGCATGCAGAAGGAAATTTAAAAAAGAAAATAGAAGATTGGAGAAAGCAATTGGTAAACTTGATAATGAAAACTGAGTTGATAATTGATTTTTCTGATGAAGATATTCCAAAAAACATAGAAAAAATGTTTGTAGATAAACTAGATCTTTTGATAACTGAACTTGATTCAACAATTAAGAATAGCAATTTTTTTCAAACTATACGTAATGGATTTACGGTGTCTATAATAGGAAAGCCAAATGTTGGTAAAAGTTCTCTTATGAATCATATAGCAAATAAAAAAATTTCTATTGTAACTAAATATGCAGGTACAACAAGAGATGTTTTAGAACATAAAATTAACTTAAATGGATATCCAATATATCTTAATGATACAGCTGGTATAAGAAAAACAAAGTCAAAAATAGAAAAAGAGGGAGTTAAGAAGGCAAAAGAAATGATAAATAAATCCGACATAGTTTTAAATCTGTCGGCAGATGGTGATTTTGAAATACCTATAAAAAGAAAAAAAAGTAAGATTATTAATATTAGAACAAAAAGTGATATCAATACAAAAAAGTTTAAAAATGAAGATTTAAGTATATCAATAAAGAAAAAAATACAAATAGATAAATTATTAAAAAGAATTTTCAATGTAATACAAGAAACAGAGCCTAAAGAATCTTCTTTTCTTATAAATAAAAGACAAGAAAGCTGCGCTAAGAGTGCGCTTTTAGCTTTAAAAAGAATAAAAAAAGTTTCACTTTTTAACTCAGCAGAGTTGGTGGCGGAGGAATTAAGATTAGCAGCGGCAGCTTTAAGTTCAGTTACAACTATTATAGATATAGACGAAATTTTTGACGAAATCTTTTTAAACTTTTGTATTGGAAAATAATATAATACAATAAAAAAATATGGAAAAATTTGATATAATTGTTATTGGTGGTGGTCATGCTGGAATAGAGGCTTCAGCTGCAAGTAGTAGAATGGGTTGTAAAACATTATTAATAACATTGGACAAAGAAAAAATTGGTGAAATGTCTTGTAATCCTGCTATAGGTGGTCTTGGCAAAGGTCATTTAGTTAGAGAGATAGATGCTTTAGACGGTGTAATGGGGAGGGCTATCGACCAATCTGGAATACAATTCAGAACGTTAAATTTATCTAAAGGACCTGCTGTACAAGGTCCTCGGTCACAAGCAGATAGATCTTTATATAAAAAAGCCGTTCAACAAATATTGTGTGAACATAAAAACATTTTTATATGTGAAGGAATGGTTTGTGATTTTAAAATAGATAACAATAGAATTATTGGTGTAGTTCTAGAAGATGGAACGGAATATGTTTGTACTTCTGTAATTTTAACAACGGGAACTTTCTTGGGTGGAAAGATTTTTATAGGGAAAGAAACATTTTCTGCTGGCAGAATTGGAGATAAGTCATCAGTTAGATTATCAAAAAAAATTAGGTCGTTAAATTTTCCTGTAGGAAGGCTAAAAACAGGAACCCCTCCTAGGATTTTAAAAGAATCGGTAGATTGGGAAGTTTTAGAAATGCAAGAAGCTGATAAAATTCCTCAGCCTTTTTCATATTTAAATGAGAAAATAAATGTACAGCAAATAAAATGTGGAATAACTAAGACTAATAAAAATACTCATAAAATTATAGAAAAAAATATAAATTCATCCGCTGTTTATTCAGGTTCTATAGAAGGTAGAGGACCAAGATATTGTCCAAGTATTGAGGATAAAATTATTCGTTTTAAAGATAAAGATTCACACCAAATTTTTTTAGAACCAGAGGGCCTTGATAGTAATGTTGTTTATCCAAATGGTATATCAACAAGTCTCCCAAAAAATATTCAAGATGAATTTGTTGCTTCTATACAAGGCCTTAAAAATGCAAAAATACTGCAATATGGATATGCTGTTGAATATGATTATATAGACCCACGTTCTCTAAATTATTCATTGGAATCAAAAGACATAAAAAACTTATTTTTAGCAGGACAAATCAATGGAACAACAGGCTATGAAGAAGCGGCTGGACAAGGTATTATAGCAGGTATAAATGCAGCCTTAAAAGCAAAAAAATCAAGCCAAGATTTCATACTATTGCGCTCTGATGCTTACTTAGGTGTAATGATTGATGATTTGGTAACCAAAGGCGCGCCAGAGCCATATAGAATGTTTACTTCTAGAGCAGAATTTCGTTTGTTCTTAAGAGCTGATAACGCTGATCAAAGATTAACCAAAAAAGGAATTGATATAGGTGTTGTTAACAAAAAAAGACAATTTTGCTGGCTTGAGAAAAAAAAGCAAATTGATTTTGCAAACGACTTAATTGTTAAATTAACTGCATCAAGTAAGATTTTAAAAGAAAATAGTATAAAAACACAAAGAAATGGAAAAAAAATAGATGTTAAAAAACTATTATCTGATAACAACATGTCAATTGAAAAATTAAGTAAAGTTTTTCCCGAATTAAATGCTATTTCAAAAAAATTACATAAACAAATAGAGACAGATTGCAGATATGCAGTATATTTAAAAAGACAAATTATGGACATAAAGCTTTTTAAGATGGAACAAAATACAAAGATACCAGACAAAATAGATTTTAATTCAATTAAAGGACTTTCAAATGAATCTATAGAACTACTAAAAAAACATAGACCAATTAATATTAATCAAGCGTCTAGACTGCCTGGCTTAACCCCAGCAGCAATGTTACGTTTATTAAGCTTCATAAAAAAAGTTAATCTAAAAAGAGCTTAAGTTGAACATTCAATCTTATGATGATTTTATAGAACATTATTATGTTTCACATGAAACATTCAAAAAGTTTTTGATCTATCATAAGTTATTAATAGAATGGCAAAAAAAAATCAACTTAGTAAGTAATTCATCTGTTAAAAATAGTCTTTGCAGACATTTTTTGGATTCGGCGCAATTATATAAATTATTGAGGAAATCAAAGGGAGCTGTTTTAGACTTTGGCTCAGGAGCTGGTTTTCCAGGACTAGTTTTAGCAATTATGGGGATAAAAAACGTACATTTAGTTGAATCAAAAAAAAAAAAATGTATGTTCATGGAAAAAGTATTAATGGAAACTGGAACTACTTCTGAAATTCATAATAAAAGAATAGAGCTATTACCATTTATTAAACCTGATTTTATAATTTCAAGAGCCATGGCATCAACAAAAAAATTAATAGAAATTTCATATAATTACTGTAATAAACAAAATTATTTAAGACAGGAAAAAACCATAATGAATAAATTGCCTAACTTATTGTTTTTAAAAGGAAAAAACTTTCAACTTGAACTTGATGATTTATCTAAGGCATATACAATTAACTTTGACTTGATAAACTCTATATCGGATAAACAGGGTAAGATTTTGTTTTTTAAGAAAAAATATTAAATTATGAAAAAGATTTCAAACATAGTTGCTGTAGCAAATCAAAAAGGTGGAGTGGGTAAAACTACTACAGTGGTAAATTTAGGAACTGCTATGGCTGCATGTCAAAGGTCTGTGTTAATTATAGATTCTGATCCACAAGGAAATGCTAGTACAGGTTTAGGTTATGACAAACAAAATGGAGAAAAAGATTTCTATGATGTTATAACTGAAAAAAAATCAATTAATCAATGTATTGTTAAAACTAAAATCCCAAATTTGTTTGTTATTCCAACTACGGTAAATTTAACAGCAGTTGAGCAAGAATTTGTTGACTTAGATGATAGGGAGTTAAAGTTAAAAAGAATACTGGATGAAATTAAAAATAAATTTGATTATATTATAATTGATTGTCCTCCATCATTAGGTCTGTTAACAATTAATGCGCTAGCTGCAGCTGATAATTTGTTAGTACCATTACAAGTTGAGTTCTACGCTTTAGAAGGTTTGTCACAATTAATAAAAACATTAGAATTAGTTAAATTAAACTTTAACGATAAGCTAACACTACAAGGTATAGTTTTGACAATGTATGATAAAAGAAATAAAATCTCTGAAATGGTTGCCAATGATGTAAAAACTCATTTTAAAAATAAGGTTTATAAAACTATTATTCCAAGAAATGTAAAAATTTCTGAAGCCCCTAGTCATGGGTTACCAATTTTAATTTATGATATTTCTTGTTCAGGTGCTCAAGCCTATGCTTCACTTGCCGCAGAAATTATTAATCAGGAGCAACAAGTTAAGTGAAAATAAAAAAAACAAAAATTAAACCTGTATTAGGTAGAGGTTTATCTAGCTTATTAGGAGATAAAAAATCTAGTATTGATGACTTGATTTCAAATGAGGATTTATCAAATAAATTTAAAATAATACCAATAGAATTAATTTCACCTGGCCCTTGGCAAGCCAGAAAAAATTTTGATGTAAATGATTTAACTAATTTAACAAATTCGATTAAAGATAATGGCATTATACAACCAATAGTAGTTTCAAGAGATAATAATAATAGTGATAGATTTTTAATTATAGCTGGTGAAAGAAGATGGAGAGCAGCTCAAATAGCAAAGTTACATGAAATTCCCGTCGTAATTAAAAATGAATTATTAGAAGCCAAAATTACTGAAATATCACTTGTAGAAAATCTACAAAGGTCAGATTTAAATCCTATAGAGGAAGCAAAAGGCTATAAGAATCTAATAGAAGTTCATAATTTTAAACAAGAAATGGTGGCAAAAGCAGTTGGTAAATCAAGACCCTACATAACTAACATTATGAGATTATTAATGCTGCCGGAAGATCTTCAACAGTTGATTATTTTAGAAAAATTGTCTGTAGGTCATGTTAGACCTCTTATCGGCAGGAATGATTCTTTATTGTTAGCAAAGGAAATAATAAAGAAAAAACTGTCTGTTAGACAGGTAGAATCATTTGTTCAAAAAAAGGAAATAAGAAAATCTGTTATAAAAAAGAGTCTAAATAATATAGAAATAGAAAATTTTTTGACAAAAAAGCTTGGGTTGAAAATTAACGTGAAATTTAATCCAAATAATGAAAAAGGTTCAATTACAATTTCTTGTAATAATTTAGAACAGTTTGATGATCTAATAAAAAAAATTAAGGATTTATAGATTTTTTATTAGCTTTTAAATGAATGAACATCATAGTATTTTCTAGAAAACTATAATCTAGATCAGAGTATAATTTACAATTAATTTCAGTATCAAAGAGTTTTTTTAAAATTTCTTGGATTGATTTTCTTCGCCAAATACGAGATTGAGTAAATAAGTATTCCTTATCTTTAAAAAAAATTACATAATTAGATTTAGATACCGCAGAATCAAAGGAAAAGCCCTTATTTACAAGAGACAATATTTTGTCAACTATTTTTAGTTGACTAATAAATTTTCTACAAATTGCTATACTTGATATTTTAGATAATTTACTTTTATTTAAAATATTAGATGCTTTTATAAAATCACCACATAGCGAGTAATTAACCAACATATTAATATCTGTATTTAAATTATCATCGAAACTATCACCAAAATATTTTACATTCAATGTTTCAGATAAAGAAACTATATCGAGTTTATTAAACACATTTTGATTTAGTTTAGTATCCTTAGACAATTTTAATAAGGTTTTAGATAGCTCGTCATCAGTTAAAGATATGTTATGCTTTATCAAGTAATTTTTGAGTTTGTTTTTTAATATTTTTGAGTCTTCTTCATAACAAGGTATGATCACATTATTATTTAGACTTTCTACAAACTTAATATAAAGGCTATTAGACTTTAATTGACCAGCTAAAATTATTAATCTGTAATTCGTAAATTGATCAATAAAGCTATTTTGCAGAATTTCTAAAATGCTCTCATTAGTAGATATTGCTCTTATATCTAAAATAACATTTTTGCATGCTTTTAAAAGTGAAAAAGTAGAAAGCTCTTCTGATAATAAGTTTTTATTATCAATTAATTGAGAATAATCTATTTTAATTGTAGAAAACGGATCGTGAAGGTTAATATTTAAACTGTCCACAATGTTTTCATAAGTTTGATCGATTAAACCAAAATTATTGCCATATAATAAAAATATAGTATCTACTTTTTGAGTTTTTTGAATAAAGTTTGAAATATTTGATGGATAAATTTTCAATTTATATACAGTTTGATATTATTATATATGTTTTTAGATAAGCTTTTTGCTAGTCTTTCCTTAATATGATTTTTATTTTCATCTCTACCATATGAAGATGTTATACTTCCATAAGTAATTTTTTTGTTAATGTTACCTTTTTTAATTAATTTATTTGTTTGAAAATCAGTTAACTTAAATGATGCTACACCAACAATTTCATTTAAAGAGTCAGAACCTCTTATATTTAAAACACTTTGAGATTTAAAATTAATTTCAACGTATAAATCATATTTTTTCTTTGTAACAAATGTTTTTAATAATCTGTTAAGTTCATACATTAGCAAAATATCATATTTATTCTTTGGAGAACTTATATTTATGGAATGCTTTGAAAGATCGTTTTGGTAATTCGAATTAACACAACTGAAACAAAAATTGAGTATAATTAAAATAAAAAGCAATTTTCTTAAAATAACAATCATAAAACAATGTTAATAATTCTATTTGGTATGACAATTATTTTTTTAGGATCACTTAAAATAAATTTTTTAATTTTCTCATGTGAAAGGGCAAGTTTTTTAACTTCTTCTACACTCATATTATTATCAACAAGTATTTCTGCTCTTCTTTTTCCATTAACTTGTATAGGAATTATAATATTATCATCAATTAGATATTTTTTATTAATTTTAGGCCAACTTTCTAAAGTTAGATAAGATTTAAAACCTATCATTTCCCAAATTTCTTCACAAAAATGAGGGCAAATTGGATGCATTAGTAAAATTAATTTTGATATAGAATATTTTATAAATGTCATATCTCTTGCTGACTTGATTTCAAATGAGTTAATTTTGTTAAATAGAGTTCTTACAGAAGCAATAGCAATATTAAAATGAAAATTTTCAATAGATTTTGTTACTTCATCAATAGATTTGTGAACATTTTTTATCAATTTAAATTCTTTTTCTTCTAAAGGTTCTAAAAATTCATAATCAACATTCTTAAAGTTATATTTCATAATCATATTCCAAAGTTTGTTTAGAAATTTCCATGAACCTTCTACTCCAGACTCAGTCCATTCCATATCTCTGTCTGGTGGTGAATCAGATAAAATAAAAAACCTAGCAGTATCCGCTCCGTAACTATCAATAATAACATTAGGATCTATTACATTTTTTTTTGACTTGCTCATTTTTTCAATACGACCTGGTATGACAGGTTTATTGGATTTAGATTCATAGTAAATTTCATTTTTCTGATAAATATTTTTTGGAAACAACCATTCATTATTATCATTCTTAAAGGTTCTATGACAAACCATACCCTGTGTTTGAAGTGATTTAAATGGCTCATTTATAGAAATTTGTTTTAATTTATTTAATGCTTTCATAAAAAATCTAGAGTATAAGAGATGGAGAACAGCGTGTTCTACTCCACCAATGTATTGATCAACTGGTAACCAATAATTAGATGCTTTAGTAGAAAATGCAATTTTATTATCTGGATCAGTAAACCTAGCAAAATACCAACTAGACTCAAAAAAAGTGTCAAAAGTATCTGTTTCTCTTTTAGAATTAGAATTACATTTGGGACATGTTACCTTTTTCCATTCTTCATGATTCGACAAAGGATTACCTTTTTCATTAAAAGTGATATCTTGAGGTAACTTTACAGGCAAATCTTTTTCAGGAACAGGTACTTCACCACATTTATCACAGTGAATTATTGGTATAGGACAGCCCCAATATCTTTGTCTCGACACTCCCCAATCTCTTAATCTATAGTTTATAGTTTCTTTCCCAAAGTCACCTTCTTCAAGTTTTTTTATAGATAATTTAATAGCGTCACTTACTGATAAATCATTTAAAAAATCAGAATTAATCAAAAAACCATCACCTGTATACGCTTCTTTTTCAATGACGTTTTTTTGATTTGTTGATTTTGATACGACTTGAATAATTTCAAGATTATATTTTTTTGCAAAGTCTAAGTCTCTTTGATCATGAGCTGGACAGCCAAATATTGCACCTGTTCCATAATCAATCAAAATAAAATTAGCGATATAAATTGGTAATTTTTTTTCTCTTATAAAAGGATGATCAGCTGAAAAAGGTATTTTAACACCAACTTTTTCTAATTTTTCAATCTCTTCTTCTGAAGTAGTCGTGAATTCAACTGTATTTAATTTATTTCTTAAATTTTTATTTTGTTCGATAGCTTTTAAAGCAAATGGATGTTGAGGAGAAATGGCTAAAAAACTTGCGCCAAATATCGTATCTGGCCTGGTTGAAAAAATACTTATAGTTTCTTTTGTACCACTAACTTTAAATTTAATAATAGCTCCAGTACTTTTCCCGATCCAATTTCGTTGCATGGTTTTTACTTTTTCTGGCCAATTATCCAAATTATTTATTTCTTGAAGTAACTCTTCTGCAAAGGATGTTATTTTCAAAAACCAACCATTCATTTTTCTTTTTTCAATTATTGCACCAGAACGCCAACCTTTGCCGTCAATAACTTGTTCATTTGCCAATACAGTTTGTTCTATAGGATCCCAATTAACCCAAGTTTGTTTCCTATAGGCCAAATTATTTTTATAAAAATCCAAGAACATTTTTTGCTCGTGTTTATAATAATCTGGTTCACAAGTAGATAATTCCCTATTCCAGTCATAAGATAAACCCATTCTCTTTAATTGAGTTTTCATTTTGGAAATATTTGATTTTGTCCATAATTTAGGATGTATATTATTTTCAATTGCTGCATTTTCAGCTGGTAGACCGAAAGCATCCCATCCCATTGGATGAAGTACATTAAAACCTTGGGCTCTTTTATATCTTGCCACTAAGTCACCTAAAGTATAGTTTCTTACGTGCCCCATATGTATATCACCAGATGGGTATGGAAACATTTCTAAAACATAATATTTAGGTTTATTAGTATCAATATTACTTGAAAAAACATTTTGTTTATCCCAAATATTTTGCCATTTTTTCTCAATAACATCTGGATTATATTTTGTCATAAATTGAATTTAAATTAAAAGATTTGTATTTATTGATTACTATTTAATCTCATTTCTCTAGCTTTATTAAGAATAATTTCTTCAATTTTTAAACCCAAATTTTTATCTATGATTGTCTCTGACCATTCATTATTATTTAAGGTTTGGACATATGCTTTTACAGAAATTCCATCTGATCTAAGTTCTTGAGATTTAATAAAGACAGCTAATTTAATCTTTTTGTTCTTAGTTTTAGGATTGATATACCAATCAGAAATAATTGTACCTCCAAAGGCATCTGTGGAGATTAGTGGAGCAATTGATGCGACTTCTAAACTAGCGCGCCATAGATATGCATTTACATAGAAAGATGAACTTTGGTCATCCTTATCTTTGAATATCATATCACCTAAGCTTAAACCTTTTTTTGAATCTTTGCTAAACAAGCCTGGCGAACCTTTCTCTTCTTCTGGAGCTTTAAATTCAGAAAAAGGAGAACAGTTAGTAAGGATAATCAATATAAGAATAAATTTTAGATTTTTCATAATTGTATCTGTTATAACCAAATAATTACTTACTATATATAATTTTTTTTATTAGTCATTAATAAAAAAGGGTGACATTAGTCACCCTTTTTAACGCTATTCTAAATATGTTTAGAATGTAGCTTTAATTGTAAGCTTAGTAAGTGTTCCATCATCATCAATAGATGTTGAGTTTCCACCGTTTTCATAATCATAGTTACTATATGAAACAAAAGCAGATAAACCTGGTGCAATTGAATAACCCATTTCAATATGACTTGCAGTTAACTTTTCAGTTAAGCCAGCAGCAGTTTTGTCATATTCATCTTCTGATTCAACCATTGAAGCAGCTATGTGCATTCCACCATCAAGCGCTTGCTTAACACCAAAACCTACATTTTCTCTGTCTTCAGTAGCAGTTATATGATCTCCAGCAGAAGCGATAACAGTAGTTGCGCCAAATACAGCTTTTATACCCATGTTAGTTGACTCAGAGTCCTTAGTTCCAGATGCAGTTTCTGCTTCAATTCTTGACCAACCTACAGTGAGGTTGTCCATAGAATATTGCGCACCAATACTAGTTTCGTCTGTAGTTCCAGCTACTCCTGAGTCTTGATAAGAAACAGCACCAGTTAGGTTGCCCATAGCTGGCATTGTATACTTGATTTTGTTAGTATCAGCATTTAGACCAATTGATGAAGAAGTACTAATAGTTGAACTTCCAGGTGTATATGTTGCATCTTCTGAAATAACATCTGATTCATCAATAGCATATGCATCAGCAGCATGGTCGTTAGCACCTAAGTCAACTCTACCAAACCCACCAGAAATGAACATGCTTTCTTCGTCACTTGTTACACCAGCAGAAATATCCCATGTTGCACCAACTGTTAAGCCTGAATCTGTTTTATTAGAAAAGTTAATTGTAACTTCGGTTACTTGATTATAAGAATCGCCATCTGTGTCAGTATCATCTGTACTCGCAGTTGTATAAGTCCACTCATAGTTAGCGGAAACTGATACATCTGCAACTGCATATGATGCTAAACTAGTAGCAGCAACTAAAGCACTTGTAGTTAAAAGTAATTTACGCATTGCGTATCCCCTTTATATAAAGTTAAATGTAATTTTCACCATGAATATTACTGGATATATATATACTAATGATTTAATCTATTTTCTATAAAATAATGTGTAAAAATACCACATTTTTTAGAATATGTTGCAAAAATATCACAATTGGAAAATCAATAATTATGAATGAAGTAAATGAACGTAGAAAATTGTTAAATGAAAAAATAAAAATTATACATGCGCAAAGTTTTTATAATGAAGAAGAATTGCCAAATTTAATAGCTGTATCAAAGCAGCAAAAAATAGAAAAAATAATACAAGGATTAGAGAGTGGTCAAAGATTATTTGGTGAAAATAAAGTTCAGGAAGCGGAACAAAGATGGACATCTTTAAAACAAAAATATAAAAAAATAGAACTTCATTTGATAGGACATTTACAAACTAATAAAGTCAAAAAGGCAATGAAATTGTTTGATAGTATTCATACTTTAGATAGAGAGAGTTTAGCGTATGAGATATCAAAGAATATGAATAATAATCCAAAAACAAAAAGTTTATTCATACAAGTCAATACAGGTTTGGAAGAACAGAAATCTGGAATTTTACCAAATAACTTAGAGAAATTTTTAGATCTATGTATAAATCAATTAAATTTACCTGTTATAGGTCTTATGTGTATACCTCCAATAGATGATAATCCTAGCATACATTTTTGTTATTTAAATAAACTTTTAAAAGAATCTAAATTACAAAAACTATCAATGGGTATGTCCTCTGATTATGAACAAGCTATAAAATTTGGGTCTAATTATCTAAGAATTGGAACAGATTTCTTTGGAGCAAGGGAAAATTATAGATAATGTTCAGCTTTGTTTTTTTTTGTTTTTAAGTATTCTTTATTAAATTTATTACTTTTTGTTACTGATGGTATTCTTTCAAGAATCGAAAGACCTAAATTTTCTAATTGTTTGATTTTATCTGGATTGTTTGTAATTAAATTTATCTTTTCAACATTTAATATGTCTAATATATGCTTTGCGGCATAATAAGATCTTTCGTCTTCTGCAAATCCTAATGTTAAATTAGCGTCAACTGTATCTAAGCCTTGATCCTGCAAAATATATGTTCTTAATTTATTTGTAAGTCCGATATTTCTTCCTTCTTGTGATAAATAAATAAGTATGCCTTCATTATTTTGAGACATTAAGCTTATTGAATTTTTTAATTGTTCTCCACAATCACATTTTAGGCTTTCTAAAAGATCTCCTGTAATACACTGACTATGAATTCTAACTGTAGGTATTAAATCTATTTTTTCATTTTCATTTATTGCCCTTGCTTGACCAATTAGTAAACAAAAATATTCATAAAAACTATTTTTTGATCTAAAAACTAAAAAGTCACATTCGGATGTCTGTTTTATTGGAAGATGGGTTTTAGCAACAATTTCTAAGTCATTTGTACTATTATCAAAATGTTTTTTTACGTCTTGTACATCAATATAAATCAAATTATTTTTAACTGACCAAGTATTTATATTTTCAATATCTACTTCAGAAATAATTGTAATTATGGCTGTGGGTAATAACTTCGCTTTTTTTAAAAGCTTCAGACAATATTTATAAAGTTCATTTTTTTCTGCAATCAAAACATTAAGCTTCAATTTTAAATTTTCTTTTTTTGAAAAAACTAAATTTAATATATCTTCTTTAGTCCACGCTTTGTTGATGATAAAAGAACAATTGTCATTAGTTTTAAAACCAAGAGAGTTGCATCGATTAGCAGATAAAACTATATTTGGTGAAGATAAGCCTAGCTGAACATGTTCTGTCAATGTATTTTCACTAACAAATTCCGCGGCTGAAAGTATAACACATGAATGAGACGTATTATCTGAAACAACTACCTTTTCCCCTCTTTTTAGCTCTGATAAAGCCTTTTCTATTTGCAAATAAGTTTTCATATTTGTGATTTAACTTTAAATTTTTTCAATTAATTATTAGACTTATAGTTTTTAACTTAAAGGTTATCAATTAGCAAATGTTTAAAAATGTAATTTTAGTTGAAAAAGACGAGATTTTATCAGAAAATTTAACTTCTCAATTATTGGATTATCTAGGCAATAAATGTAATATTTCAACAATTAATAACTTTAAAAGCATAGATAATTTTAAGGCATTTTCTATAGATTTGGTAATCGTTAATTATATAATAATTTCGAAGGAATTTAATTTTTTAAAAGAATTAGAAAAAAATATAACACCAAACATAATTATAATTTTTGATAATGTAAAAAATAGATATGAAAATAAAAATTTCATAAACTATAAATTTGTTGTCAAACCTTTTACTCTAAAAAATCTGTATTCGATTATTTCTAACTTTCAATCAATTGTTAAAAAAGATAAAGATAAAGATAAACATAAAATAAATTTATTAAAACACTTATCATTTATACCAAATTCTAAAATTATAAAAAATGATAAAACCAATAAAATTGTTCACCTCACAGAAAAGGAAACTTATCTAATTGAATTTTTATTTAAAAATAAAAATCAATTTGTATCCAAAAAAGAATTATTAAACAATGTATGGGGTATAAATGAAACAATTAACACACATACTTTAGAAACACATATATATAGATTAAGAAAAAAAATTGAAAAAATCGAAAATAACATAGATTTTAATATTTTAAAGGATAAAGGAGGTTATTTTTTGAAATCATAATTATAATTTTAGCCAATAAGTGGCTGGGGCGGTAGGATTCGAACCTACGGTACACGGGATCAAAACCCGATGCCTTACCACTTGGCTACGCCCCATTAATAAATTTATTGTTAATACAAAAACCTGTTAAATCCAAATTCTTTTTTTTCTCCGTGCCAAATGTACCAATTATTGTCAATTTTCTTCTCTATTTTATTAAGAGATAATTTTAGATCACCTATATTTTTAAAAATAGCAAAACAAGCACTACCACTTCCAGTCATACCATAACTTTGAATATTATCTAATGATTTAAGTAAAGATAAGACTTTTTCAATTGTTGGTTTGATATAACATGCACTTTTTAAAAGAGAGTTATTTATTTCTATATTATCTAGATAATTTATATATTTATTTTCATAGTTATTTAGATCAAAATTTTGAAAAACTTTTTTTGTAGATAATTTAATATTAGGATAAATAATTAAAATTTTTTTGTAATTAGGTGTTTGATATATAGAGATTTTTTCACCTTTGCCTGATGCTAGTAAACTTCTGCTATAAACACAAGCTGGAACATCATATCCAATGATAGAACCTAATTTTAATAAATCTTTAATTGTAATTTTGTGATTATGTTCTTCATTATAGACCTTTCTTAATCCTAAAAGTAACGACGCTGAATCAGCCGAGCCACCTCCTAAACCTGCACCTATAGGTATATTTTTTATAAGTGTAATTTTAAAATTTTTTTTCCATTTAAAATTGTGTTTAAATAATTTTAATGTTTTATATAAAATTGTTTCTTTATCAATCAGAAAACGACTATGCTTTTTATCTTGTATAATTAGAGATTTATCATTAACTTTTAAAAGAATTAAGTCATATAATTTTAAAAAACATATATGACTATGTATGAAATGAAAATTATCTTTATCTTTGCCCAAAACTTTTAAGTTTAAGTTTAATTTGGCAGGAGCAAATAGTTTAAGAGTTCGATTAATTTGATTCATATAATTTAATTTTTTTTGCAAGTATCTTTTTTAATTTTTTTGATGCATCAAAATTTAAAGCTCTTTTCCACTCAAATAAAGCCTCTTTCTTTCGTCCCATTTTCAAATAACAATCACCTAAATGATCCATAATTTCAGAGCTATTAGGTTGAATTGATACAGCTCTTTGTAAATTTTTAACAGCTAATTTATATTCTTTGTTTTTATATTGTACCCATCCTAATGTGTCTAAAAAAAATCCGTTGTTTGGTTCTTTTTCAAGTGCATTAAGTATTAATTTTAGAGCTATATCAAGATTTTCATCTCGTATTGTCATTGAATAACTTAAATAGTTTAAGGCATAAGGATCTTTATTATTGTTTATAATTTTATTAAAAACTTTCTTTGCATCTTCCCATAGCCCTAATTTTTCTAAACAAGAAGCTTTGAAAAATTGAAATTTAAAGTTATTTTTATGGATTACTAAAATTTTGTCATATATTTTAATAGCCTTTGAACATTGATCGGCTTTTCTATAATAGTCAGCTAACTCATATTGAACTGAGGTGTTCTTAGAAAACTTCTTTTTTAATAAATCTAAAATATTTTTTGATTTTTTTGGGTCTAAATTTTTGTATAACTGATACTTTTTTATTAAACTTGGTAAATAAGCAAAGGAATTTTTTGAAATAAGTTCTAACTTCTTAATTGCAAGTTTTTGATTGTTTTCTTGAATAAATATTTTAGATAGATAATAGTTTGGAAATTCTAATTTTGGAAAAATGAAGTTTGAAATTTCAAGTAGCATTTTTAAATAAGATGAAGGTATATTTTTGTTTTGAGAATATTTAATTGCCAAGTCTGAAATATAACTAGAGATGAGTAACAAAAAACTTGGTTTATTTATAAAAACATTATCCTGGTTTTTAAAGTTTAAAATTATTCTTTTACGGTCAAAGTCATATCCTAAATTATGTGATAAAAATTCCATCTTTTTTTCTATAAGATTTTTTCTATAAAAGTAACCTGAAATTAAAAAACTATTAACTTCAGTTTGACTATTTTTAGAAAAAGTATCTATAAAATTTTCATTAGAATTTTTAAGAAAATCTTCAAATATTAAAATGTCATATATGTCTTTATTTTTAATACTATTGAAGATTTCATTTAACTCTTGTTTATTATTAGAACTTAAAACCTTAATTATATAATTCATTTTATCTTTTAAATTTTTAAATCCTGGTAAGTCAGAACTTAAATCAATAAGTTTAATTGCTTTTTTAAAATTTTTATTTTTTAAATTAATTGCTATTTCAGGGACTAGTGAAAAAGAGCTTTTATCTAGTATAAAGGGATATTTTTTTTTAAGACTATTAGCTTGAATAAAATCACCATTAATTATCTTAGAAAAAAAAGCAAGTTCAACAAGCTTATCATCTTTAGAATAATCAATTTTATTTGTTAAGATTGAAGATGCAAATGAAATATCACCATTTTGAACTGAGTAAGATGCAGCTAAAAACTTTCCAAAATTTGTATTATTATATGAACCTTCATTTTTACTATTGACATAACTTTTAAATGAACATGAATTTATAAAAAAAATTAGAAATAGGAATAAGATATTTTTAGAAATTTTCATTGGAAATTATAAATATATAATTATTATAAACATAAATAAGTTTTCATTTACTATTCTAAAGTTTTTTTTATGCAAATTGAAGAAAATATTACTAAGCAAGAAATAATAAATTTAATTAAATTTAAAGTTGAGTTAGGCATAGAATTTTTTTCAGAAAATTTAGAAATTGAAAATATACCAAATGATAAAAAATATGAAAATATTTATGAATTAGAAAATTATTTAAAAAACTATTGTATGAAAAAAAATATAAGATTTGTATCTTCAATAGGCGATTATAATTTAAAGGTATTATTAATTGGAAATAATTTAGGAGAGGATGAAATTAAAGAAAATACTCCATATGTTGGGAAAAATAAAATCTTGTTGGAAAAAATGTTAAGCTCTATAAATCTTACTTTTGAAAATGTTTTTTCATTAAATATACATCACAGTAATCAAGATAACATTGATTTTTTTGAGATAATAATAAAATACTTAGAGTTTATTAAACCATCATATATCATTAATATGTCAGATAAAAATATAATTAACCTATTAGAAGAAAACTCTAGCAAAAATTTTTATTTAATAAATATTCCTGATCCAGATAAGCTCACTAATCAACCATCCTTAAAGAGAATGGCATGGGAAAATTTAAAAAAATTAAAACTTAAAATGCAAGAAGATAGTTTTAGATAGAACCATGATTAAAAGAATTATAAATACATGCTTGTTATTAACATTAGTTACTTTTTGTGCTTCTAAATTTAATTTTTCTCAAGCTAGTTATGAAAATGAAAGTTTTTACAAAGTTTTAACAAAAGAAGATATAAAATTGTATTCTAAAATTTTTAATCTTCAAAAGAAAACAATTAAAAATAGACATTCTAGAGAATGGAAAAAAATAGAAATTATTAAGAATAAAATTTCAAATAAAATTCTTTTTGGAAGTATACTTGCAAATAAATATTTACATCCAACTGGATGGAGAAGTTCTTACAAAGAATTAAAACTATGGTTAGATAAATATAATGATCACCCAGACGCATATAGAATTTATAAATTAGCTAAACGAAGACAACCTAAGAATACATCATCACCAAAAAAACCTGTTGGTAATTTTTTGAATGGTTATGGGAATGTAGCAAAGAGTTTAATAAAACCTCCCTTCCCATTTATAGTCAAAGGGAATAAATATCGAAGATCTGCACATAGAGTATCTCTTAATTTTAGAAAAGCTATAAATAAAAGGAATACCTCTCAGGCAGAATTAATCTTAAGTAATAAAAAAAATAAAATATACTTATCTAAAAAAGAATTAGCACAATTAAAAGCAGAGCTTTCTCATGCTTTTTTTATTTTTAAGAATGATTATAAAAGTATAAGACAAGCAAGAGTTTCAATTGCTCTTTCAAACTCTAAAAATGCCTTAGCTTATTGGGCAGGGGGCCTTGCTTCATGGAGGTCAAAACAAATTAAATTATCTAAATGGTTTTTTAATAATTTGTGTGATTTAAAAATTGGACCAGAAAGCATTCTTTCTGGAGGTTGTTTTTGGTCAGCTAAATTAGCTTTTGAGACAGAAGATATAAAAAAAATAAATAAATATTTAGTTAAAGCATCTAGTTATGAAAGGACCTTTTATTCAACATTAGCTAAAGCTACTTTAGGATATAAAGAGAAATTTGATTTTAGTCTGCCTACAATTACAAATCCTTTTAAAAACAAACTAAAGTCATCAAAAGGAGGTAAAAGGGTCTTAGCGTTGCTTCAGATTTCAGAAAATCATAAAGCAGCAAGAGAATTTAGAAAGATAATTTTTGATTTTGAGATTGTAGACTATCCAAAAATAATTTCGTTTGCAACCCAAAATAAAATGCCAGGATTAGCTTTTAGACTAGCTGCTATTTTAAGAAATGATCATGGAAAAATTTTTCTTGGAGGATTATATCCTTTACCAAAATGGAATATAGAACAAGCATTCTTAAAAGATAAGGCATTGATATATTCTATATCAAGACAAGAATCAGGGTTTAATCCAAGAGCAAAAAGTTACGCGAATGCTATGGGCTTAATGCAAGTATTGCCTTCAACAGCCGCTTTTATTATGAAGAATAGGTCATATAGATATAAGTCCAAAAAACATTTACTTTATAATGTTGAAGAAAATTTAAAAATAGGTACAAAATATATCAAATTTCTTTTTGGTTTAAATATAGTTAACAATGATGTCATAAGTATGCTGGCATCATATAACGCTGGTCCAGGTAATTTTAAAAAATGGACTGGCAATTTCAATTTAATTAAGAAAACAGATTCATTATTATTAATTGAAACATTACCTGCAAGACAAACTAGGAACTACATAAAGTTAGTATTAACTAATTTATGGATTTATCGTTCTAGGTTAAATGAAGAACCTTATATGATACCCGCACTTGCAAGTGGAAAAAAAATTAAATATATCATGAGATAAATATGTTAAACAGAAAAATTAAATTTGTACCTATAAATATCGCAGTTTTAACAATATCTGACACTAGAACATTGGCAGATGATAAGTCAGGAAAAATATTAGTAGAAAAATTAAGTAAAGCTGGTCATATTTTAACAAATAGAAAAATTGTAAAAGATAGTATTGAAAGTATTACTCATGTCTTAACAGAATGGTGCAAAAATACTTCTGTGGATGTTATTATCACTACTGGTGGAACAGGCTTAACAGGGAGAGATGTAACACCTGAGGCTGTCACAGGTTTTTTTGATAAGCCTATTGAAGGTTTTGGTGAGTTATTTAGATATATATCATTTAAGAAAATAGGTACTTCTGCCCTTCAATCTAGAGCAACAGCAGGAGTTAAAAATGGAAAATATATTTTTTGTTTACCAGGTTCCCCTTCAGCATGTATAGATGCGTGGGATAATATTTTATTACTTCAGTTAGATATAAGACATAAACCCTGTAATTTTGTTGAAATACTGCCTAGATTAAAAGAGTATGAATTATCTAGATCCAAAAAATAATAAACCAAATTTAGAGTTTGAATTAAAAACTCATAATGAAAATAATAGTAATTTTTTTATAGGAGTAGATGAGGTAGGAAGAGGTTCTTGGGCTGGACCAATAGTAGCATGCGCATGTTGGATAAATCCTAAAGAATTTGAAAATCTACCAGTAAATATTAAAGATTCAAAAAAATTATCTCACAAAAATAAAAATAAAATTTTTGAAGAATCTCAAAAAATTTGTTTAGCAAGTACTGCTGTTAGTTCGTCTTATGAGATTGATAAATTTGGATTAACAATAAGTAATAATTTAGCAATAAGAAGATCTTTACATTCTTTATTAAATACTCTTAATTTTAAATATCATCAATCTGATAAAAAGTTTTCGATTTATTTAGATGGTAATGTTATTCCAGATTTTAACACTATAAATAAAGTTAGAACAACATTACCAGAGTTACCTAATCATAAAATTACTACAATTGTGAAGGGTGATGATAAAATAGTTTCAATTTCATTAGCAAGTATTATTGCTAAAGTCACTAGAGACTTGTTGATGAAAAATTATGATAAAATGTTTCCTATATATGACTTTAAAAATAACGTAGGTTATGGCACAAAACATCACCGTAAAATAATAGAAAGCAAAGGAATTTGTAAAATTCATAGGAAAAGTTTTAAACCAATTAATACTATATTTAGTTAAAAATTTTTAATTTTATCAATATATTGTTATAAACAATTTTAATTAGTTAAACTATTGACATTACTTGATAATTATAATTTTATCCACATATAATCAAATTTTATAAACAAGTTATACACAATGAAAATTAATAAGTATTTAAATAGGATTTTACCCGGGAATAGTTTAGAGGTTTTAAAAAATATGCCTCAAAATAGTATTGACATGGTTTTTGCTGATCCCCCATATAATCTCCAATTAAATAATGATTTACATAGACCAGATTATTCAACTGTAAATGGTGTAAATGAAGAATGGGATAAATTTGGTTCCTTTAAAGACTATGATAATTTCACGTTTCAATGGTTGAATTCTGTTAAATCATTGCTAAAACCAAATGGAACAATATGGGTAATTGGCTCTTATCACAATATATATAGGTTGGGGTATATTCTTCAAAATCTTGGATTTTGGATATTGAATGATATTATTTGGAGAAAAACTAATCCAATGCCAAATTTTAGAGGAAAAAGATTTACTAATGCTCATGAAACATTGATTTGGGCTGGTAAAAGCGATAAGTCGAAGTATACATTTAATTACGATGCGATGAAATCTCTAAACGGAGATTTGCAAATGCGTTCAGATTGGTTTTTACCAATTTGTACAGGTAATGAAAGATTAAAAAATAATGAAGGAGAAAAACTTCATCCAACCCAAAAACCAGAATCATTGCTAAACAGAATTATTCTCTCTAGTTCAAACATAAATGATATAATTTTAGATCCATTTTTTGGGACAGGAACTACAGGAGTTGTAGCTAAGAAATTAAAAAGAAAATATATTGGTATTGAAGAAAACATAACTTATATCAAAAAAGCAAGTCAAAGAATAGATGAGACTAAGATATTACAACCAGATGATGTAATCCGAATAATTCCAAAAAAACAAGAACCTAGAATACCTTTTGGTTCACTTTTAGAAAAAGGTCTTATTTTTCCAGGTGAATTGTTAACAGACTTTAGGAAAAGATGGATTGCTAAAGTAAGAGCTGATGGGAGTCTAATTTCCGATAAAAACAAAGGTTCTATTCATTCTGTTGGTGCAGCTCTTCAAGGGTTACCTGCTTGCAATGGATGGACATTTTGGCACATAAAAAGATCTGGTAGACTTGTTCCTATTGATAATCTTAGAACAGCAATAAGAGCTTCAGCTTAAATTATATTTTAGCTTTAATCTTCTTTCATGCAAAATAGGCTCTGTGTAACCAGATGGACTTTCTCTTCCCATAAGGACTAGATCTAATGCAGCATTAAAAGATATAGAGTTCTTAAAATTTAGGGACATAGGTTGATAATTTTTATCATTTACATTCTGTTCATCAACAACTTTTGCCATTTTTTTCATAGAGTTTACTAATTGTTCTTTAGATATAATCCCATGATGAAGCCAGTTTGCCAAATGTTGACTAGATATTCTACAAGTGGCTCTATCTTCCATTAACCCTACATTATTTATATCTGGAACCTTAGAACATCCTACACCTTGATCAATCCATCTTACAACATAACCTAAAATTCCTTGAGCATTATTATTTATTTCATTTTGAATTAATTCATCAGAGAAATTAAAACCATATGCAATAGGAACATTTAGAATTTTAGATAAATAATCTACATTATCATTATCTTGAATTAGTTTTTTTTGTACTTCAAAGATATTTATTTTGTGATAATGTAATGCATGTATAGTTGCAGCTGTGGGACTTGGAACCCATGCAGTATTAGCACCACTTTTTGGATGATTGATTTTTTGTTCATACATGTCATTCATTAGATCTGGCATTGCCCACATGCCCTTGCCTATTTGAGCTTTCCCAGACAAACCACATTTTAAACCAATATTAACATTATTTTTTTCGTAGGCATTTATCCAATCAGCATTTTTAATATCAGGTTTAGGTATAATAGGACCTGCTTCCATGGCAGTATGAATTTCATCCCCAGTTCTATCTAAAAATCCAGTATTTATAAAAACAAGTCTGTCTTTTGCTTGTCTTATACATTCTTTTAGATTAACGGTTGTTCTTCTTTCTTCGTCCATAATACCAATTTTAATGGTATTTTTATCTAAGTATAATAGTTCTTCTACTGAATCAAATAAATCATTAGCAAAAGAAACTTCTTCAGGGCCATGCATTTTTGGTTTTACAATATAAATAGATCCTTTTTTTGAATTAATTTTATTACGCTTAATATCAAATAATGCTATCAAAGAAGTAATTACTGCATCCATAATACCTTCAGGTATTTCTTTTGAATTATCATAAATTATAGCTGGATTTGTCATCAAATGGCCTACATTTCTTATTAGCATTAAAGATAATCCTGATAATGAAATTTTCCCACTAAGACTTTCATAAACCTTTTGATCATTTAGTTTTCTAGTTACTACTTTGTCATCTTTTTGGAAAGTTGTCTTTAGATCGCCAGTCATTAAACCTAGCCAATTTCTATATGCAATTACTTTATCTTCTGCGTCTACAGTAGCAACGGAATCTTCACAGTCTTGAATTGTAGTTATTGCTGATTCTAAATTGATATCGTTCACATTAGCTTTATCAGATGAACCAACCAATTTGTTTGGATCAATCAATATTTCTACATGAAGATTATTATTTTTAAGTAGTATTGATTTTGTTGAGTTTTCTTTTTCATTATAACCAATAAATTTTTCAGCTTGTTTAAGATATGTTTTTTCGTTTTTTAAATAAATAATCAGTTTTTTATTTTCTATGGAGTAAGAAGTTACTTCATGATGAGAACCATTAACCAATGGAAAGTGTTGATCAAGAAAATTTCTTCCAAATTCTATCACCTTTGCGCCTCTTGTAGGATTATATTTTTCACCTTTCGAAGATTGGCCTGAGTCAGGAATTAAATCAGTACCATAAAGGGCATCATAAAGACTGCCCCATCGAGCGTTAGCAGCATTTAGAGAGTATCTAGCATTTGTTACAGGCACTACTAGTTGTGGCCCAGGAATTTTTGCTATCTCATCATCAACATTTTGTGTTTCAATTTTAAAATCAGAGCCTTCAGGAACTATATATCCTATTTTTTTTAGAAAATTTAAATAGTCCTCATGATTTATCTTTTTCTCTTTATTTTTTTTATAAAATTCATTAATTAAATTTCTTATTTCTTTTCTTTTTTCTAATAGTTGCTGGTTTAAAGGGGAGAATTTGTATATAATTTTTTCAAAGCCTAACCAAAAATCATTCGATTCAATATTTAACTTGGAGATAACTTCATTTTCTAGAAACTCGAATAGAATATTTGATATTTGAAGTTTATTTTTAATTATTCTGTTATCCATGATATTTCCTCAATGTTTAGCTTGCGACTTATTTATAAGTTATTAATCAAATTTTGTTTCTAAATTAAGCCCCTCTAATTTAATTAATTCAGAAACTTCTTTTAACAATAATTCTTTTTTATTTTTTGATAGACCCTCAACTCTAATTATAATAGCATTTTCAGTATTACTAGCCCTAATTAGGTACCATCCAGAAATATTATTTACTCTAATGCCATCAATCAACAAAATATTCTCTTTTTTGTATTTTTTTCTTAATTTGTTAATAATATTATTTATGACTAAAAACTTTTTCTGATCAGAACATTTTAGTTTTAATTCAGGTGTAGTATAAGATTTTTCTACATTATTATTAAAATTAGTTATGTTATAACCTTGAGCAAGTAAATCAATAACTCTAATACTTGTGTATATTGCATCATCAAATCCAAAATACTTATCTTTAAAGAAAATATGCCCAGACATTTCGCCAGCCAAAGGCGAATTTATTTCATGTAGTCTAGATTTCACATGTGAATGTCCAGTTTTCCAAATTTCAACCTCAAAACCTAAACGTTTAATTATTTTTATTGGTATTAAACTTGATTTTACGTCCAAAATTATAGTCTGATTTTTATTTTCAATTGATAAACATAAAAATGCTGTTAATAAATCACCTGGTATTAAATTGCCATTTTTATCAACTATCCCTATTCTGTCACCATCTCCATCGAAAGCGATGCCAATATCTGCTTTACTTTTTTTAATTTCACTAATTAGTTCTTTTAAATTTTTTTCTTTAGTGGGATCAGGGTGATGATTAGGAAAGCTTCCATCTATTTCACTAAATAAAACTTTATGTTTCCCAGGGATTTTCTTTATTAATTTATTAATAATATTTCCAGTTGCCCCATTGCCACAATCCCATACTATGTTTAAATTAGACAGCTTATTGATATTAGATTTTTCGAGAGGTTTTAAAATTTCATCAATATAATAGTCTTCAATATTATTTATATTTAATTTTCCAGTTAAAGATTTTTCTGAACCCTTTTCAGCAAAATGGGAAAGTTTAACTATGTCTTGTCCAAAAAATGATTTATTCATCATTATCATTTTAAATCCATTATATGATTTTGGATTATGACTTCCAGTAATTTGAATAGCCGCGTCAGCTTCAAATAACTGATTACCAAAATATAGAGTTGGAGTAGGGTTGATTCCCAAGCTTATAATATCAGCCCCAGATTTAAGTAATCCATTTATCAAACTCTTTTCTAAATTTGGGCTAGATATCCTTCCATCTCTACTTATTACAATCTTTGGAAACTTTTTATTTGGAATTTTATCTCTAAGAAAAAGACAAAAAAAATATCCGAGCATAAAAGCATCTTCCTCGTTTAAATCTTCATCAATTATACCTCTAATATCATAGGCTCTGAGTATATTATTATTAAACTTGTGTTTGATTAACATGAAATTACAGTTTTTTTAGCCATGAGGTAAGTTTAGAGGTTAATTCTTGACGTTCCAATGCAAAAGCAATATTAGCTTGAATAAACCCCAATTTAGATCCACAATCGTATCTTTCGCCATCAAACATAAAACCAAAACAAGATGATTTTCCTATCCTAGAATTTATAGCGTCTGTTAATTGTATTTCTTTTCCAGTTCCAACATGTTGTTTCTCTAAAACTTTAAAGATTTCAGACTCTAAAATATATCTACCTACAATTGCTAGGTTACTGGGCGCTGTTTTCTGGTCTGGCTTTTCTACCATATTAATAATTTCAAATTTTTTTTCTAAAACTTGATGAGTATTAACTATTCCATAAGATGAAACTTCATTTTTCATAACTTCCATTACAGCCATCATATTTCCACCCTCATAAGATGCAATCATATCATTTAGAGTTGATTTACCAGTTATTAAGTCGTCCGCTAAAATTACTGCAAATGGCTCGTCATTTACTAGATGCCTAGCACACCAGATAGCATGTCCTAATCCAGCAGGAGCTTGTTGTCTAACATATGCATATGTCCCAGGAATTTTTAACATTTCTTGAGTTGTCTTAAAATAGTCTTTCTTCCCTTGTTTAAGAAGATTATTTTCTAATTCAAAAGAATGATCAAAATGATTTTCTATAGCTGACTTGCCTCTACTTGTTACAAAGATAAATTGTTCTATGCCAGCTTCTGCCGCTTCTTCTACCGCATATTGGATTAATGGTTTGTCAACTATTGGTAACATTTCTTTTGGCATTGACTTTGTTGCTGGAAGAAATCTAGTTCCTAAACCACCAACGGGGAAAATTGCTTTTTTAATTTTCATGACAAATTCAAATTATTGTAATAAATAATATTTATAGAGAATTAACTATTTCATAGAGTTATAATAGTCAAGATATGTTTTAAGCTTAAAGGAAAAGAAAAAATGAAAATCGTAATGTTAGGCACAGGATATGTTGGATTAGTTTCTGGAGCATGTTTTTCAGAATTTGGTTTTGATGTCACTTGTATTGACAAAGATGAAGAAAAAATTATAAGCCTTAAAAAAGGTATAATGCCCATATATGAACCTGGTTTAGAAAATCTTGTAAATAAAAACTTTTCTTCAGGAAGATTAAAATTTAGTATAGACCAAAAGGAAAATATAAGTAAAGCAGATGCTGTTTTTATAGCAGTTGGAACTCCAACTAGGAGAGGCGATGGACATGCAGATTTGACTTATGTTTATGATGCGGCAAAAGAAATTTCTTCATTTTTGGCTGGTTATACAGTTATTGTAACTAAATCAACTGTCCCAGTTGGAACTTCCTTAAAAATAAAAGACATAATTAAAAAAAATACTAAGGCAAAATTTGATGTTGTCTCTAACCCAGAGTTTTTAAGGGAAGGTAGTGCAATTGAAGACTTCATGAGACCTAATAGAGTTGTAGTTGGTCATGAAAATAAAAAGTCTAAAGATTTAATGGCTTCTATATATAAGCCATTATATTTATTTGAAACCCCAATTTTATATACAGATTTGAAGTCAGCAGAGTTGATAAAATATGCATCAAATGCTTTTTTAGCTGTTAAAATTTCATTTATAAATCAGATGGCAGACCTATGTGAAAAATTGAATGCAGATATTAATGATATTGCAAGAGGCATGGGTTTGGATAAAAGAATAGGAAACAAATTTTTACATCCGGGACCAGGATATGGAGGATCTTGTTTTCCAAAAGATACGCTTGCATTAGTCCAAACTTCTAAACAACATAATGTTGACATGTCAATTGTTGAAACAGTTGTTGATTATAATGTAAAAAGGAAGAAGTTTTTAGCCAGTAAAATTGTAAAATTGATGAATGGTAATATTAAGAATAAAAAGATATCAATCTTAGGTTTATCGTTTAAGCCTGGCACTGATGATATGAGAGAAAGTCCGTCTCTTGATGTAATTCCAGCTTTGATAAAATTAGGTGCAAATATTTTTGCATTTGACCCAGTAGCTAAAAAAGAGGCAAGAAAACTTATGAATAATGTAAATTATTCTAAAAACTTAGAAGATTGTATAAAAGAATCACATTGCATAGTTTTATTAACAGAATGGAGTGAATTTAGAAGTTTATCTTCAAAAATTTTAAGCAGATTAATGAAAGGAAATTGTATAATTGATTTCAGGAATGCTCTTGATCCAAATAATTTCAAAGACAATAGATTTAAATTATATCAAATAGGAAGAGGAAAAATTTAAATGTATTTAAGTATAATTCTTTGATTTTGTTTCTGGTCTTTTTATTCCGTTTAAAAGTTCTTGAATTGAAATGTTTCCAACTACTTTTTTAGAGTCATCTAAAACTGAAACAACAGAACCTGGATTTTTAGTTATTTCTTGTAAAACATCTTCCAAAACCATATTTTGATTTATTGAAATAGCCCCCTTAATCTTTTTAGTTTGTTTATTCATAATAGATTTTGCTTTGATTACTCGAGCACGGTTGATATCTTTTATAAAATCAGATACATACTTGTCGGCAGGATTTAAAATTATATCCTGAGGATTACTATCTTGTACAATAAGGCCATCACGAAGAATTGCTATTCTATCTCCTATTTTTAATGCTTCATCCAAGTCGTGTGTGATAAAAACAATTGTTTTATGAAGTTCATTTTGTAAATCAAGTAAAATAGTTTGCATATCAGATCTAATGAGAGGATCTAAAGCCGAAAAAGCCTCATCCATCAGAAGAATTTCAGCATCTGTAGCTAAAGCTCTAGCAAGACCTACTCTTTGTTGCATTCCGCCTGAGAGTTGATTCGGATAATATTCTTCATATCCTTCAAGTCCCACACGTTTTAACCATTTAAAGGCCTTTTCAATCCACACGGCTTTAGACATAGATTGAATGGCGAGGCCATAACCAATATTTTCAATAATAGTTTTATGTGGGAATAAAGCGAATCTTTGAAAAACCATAGACATATTTTTCTGTCTAAAATTTAATAATTCTTTTTGAGATAAAGATAAAACATCGACTTTATCAATTATAATTTTTCCAAAGGTTGGTTCAATTAGTCTGTTTAAATGCCTAATTAGAGTAGATTTTCCAGATCCAGATAATCCCATCACAACTTGTATTTTGCCTTTTGGTATCTTTAAATTAATATTATTTAATCCTAAAACGGAATTAGTTTTTTCAAGTAACTCATCTTTTCCCATTCCTTTTTTAACTAGGTTTAGGGATCCTATTTCATTGTTACCAAATATCTTGAAGAGGTTTTTGATTTCTATTAAATTTGACATCTATTAATCTTGATTTATTTTATATTTTTGCATTCTCTGACCAATTTTTTGTGTAACCCTATCGAAAATAATAGCCAAAATTACAATTGCTAAACCATTCATTAAACCTAAGGCTAAATACTGATTGGAAATAGCTCTTAATACTGGAAGACCTAGCCCTTTTACTCCAATCATTGAAGCAATAACTACCATTGCTAAAGCCATCATAATTGTTTGGTTTACTCCGGCAAATATAGTTGGAAGAGCAAGTGGCATTTGGACACCAAATAGTTTTTGCCAATAGTTTGCACCAAAAGAATCAGCAGCTTCTAGTACGTCCTTATCAACAAGTCTAATACCTAAATTTGTTAGTCGGACTATTGGTGGAATAGCATATATACAAACAGCAATTAAACCAGGGACTTTCCCAATCCCTAGTAGCATGACAACTGGAATCAAATATACAAAGCTAGGTATTGTTTGCATAATATCTAAAATTGGGACTACGATTGTTTGTACTTTACCACTTCTAGCCATTGCTACTCCAATTGGTATTCCAACAGAAATACAAAGAAATGTTGCAACTAAAATTATTGCTAAAGTAGACATGGTATCTTCCCACATGCCAAAATAACCAATAAGTAAAAAGCTTAGTAAAGTACCAACTACAATTATCAATGATCTTGATCCTAACCAAGCAAGTATCAAAATAGCAGCAATTGTTATAGGCCAAGGTGTATTGATAAAAAGTTTCTCAAACCAGACAAGAAACATTAATAAAGGCTCAAAAAATCCTTCAATTTCAGCACCGTAGGTGCGCGAGAAATCTGTGAAAGCTAAATCGACAGTTTTCTTAAATTCCCTTAAGCCTGTCCGGCTCATTTGTGGAAATTCTAAAATCCAGTTCATAATTTAAACCTTTTAGAAAAATAATCACCACTCCATAAGAATTAGGAGTAGTGATTATCTCTTAAGTATTTTTCTATAGACCTGATTTAATTTTCTTGGCTACATCTGAGCTTACCCAGCTTTCCCAAACATTACCATGTTTAGCGAGAAATTCATAAGCAGCGTCTTTTCCACCAGCTTTCTGATCGGTCATAAAAACTAACATTGAGTTCATTATTTCACCTGGATATACTCTGTTTTTAATATAGCTTAGAGCAACTCCAGCATTTTTCTTGAAATTAGAAGAAACTACACTGTTAACTTCTGATTGTACCCATGATGATTTCTTTGGGTTGGCACAATCTTTTTCAGGCTTAACTATACAATTATCCCAATTATCTTTGCCTCCAAAAGGAACACCAAAATCTAACTTATGCATATTGTATTTACCAATCATAGAGGTTGGGGACCAATAATATCCAAACCAGTTTTCTCCTCTTTCAACAGCTTTTGCCATTGAACCATCTAAACCAGCAGCACTTCCTGGATCAACTAAAACCCATCCCTTTTTTTCCATCTCAAAAGCTCTAAACAAGTTGGCGTTTGCCAATTGACATCCCCATCCTGCAGGACATCCTATAAAAGCACCTTTAGATTTGTCTTCTGAGTAAGGGAACAAGTCTGGTCTTTTAAGAACATCAAGAGCAGTCTTTAATTCAGGGTGTTTCTTAACAGTACTCGGTGGAAGCCACCAACCCTCACCTAAACCTGTTATTGGAGATTTGTTAGCGACAATCAATCTATTTTCGCCAACAGCTTTTTTTAACGGTACAGCTACTGCATTTGCCCAAAGTTCTGGAGCAACATCTGGTGTACCTTTTTCGTTCATTGAAGTAAAAGTTGGCATTGTTGCGCCGGCAACGAGTTCGACTTCACAACCATAACCTTTTTCTAAAATTATTTTATCAACATTAGCCATTAATTCAGCTGATGCCCAGTTCATTTCAGCAATTTTTATTTTTCCACAAGATGCGTTAGCAAATGTTGAAAAAAATAAATTTGCGGTAACGGCTGCCATAAATGCTATAGCAATTCCGAATACGCGTTTCATAATATCCTCCTATTAAGTGTTCTAAAAAATATTTATTTCATTTTTTGAAATCAATAACGAGATAATAACAATAAAAAGATGTTGAATGCAAATTGACTAATTGTATAAGTAGGTCAAATTAACATTAACCAATTGATTATAATTGATAATTTTTTTTTTAAAAATATGCTATTTTGGCATTTAAAATGATTCTTTATACTATATTATAAAATAAGGAGAAAATTTTGTTTCAAGACACAACCCCATTTATATTAGCTCTCGTAATAACATTCACAGTTTTATTATGTATAACAATTTGGAATAGTTTTAACTCCCCACAGACTAAAAGTAATTTTGAAAAGCCAGAACCTGGACCATCTAGAACAAGAGAAATTCTAGCAAGGTTTAGTCAGTTTTATATAAATTTAGCACCAGAAGAAGGTTATATTTATGATACGGCTATTTTGCCAGATCCAAAACAACATATAATTCATGCTTTATTCGTTGGTTTTGATGAGAGTGAAACAGATGATGACAGACAAGCTATACAAAGGGGAATTTTTGCTATTACAAATTTTCAAGAACTTGTAGGTGAAGAGCCTTTAAAACCAGTTTTCAAGGAAAATGAGACAGAAACTCTATCTAACCAATTACTTTTTCAAGATCCTAATGATGAAAGTCAAAATATATCTGAAGAAGAAAAAAGATATAATGATTTTAAAAATAAGGTTACAAAAGAAGTACAAGATCATTTCAATCATTTGAAAATAGAAATTGATTTAAATGATCAAGAAGAAGTAACAAAGGAGAATATATGACATTTTTTAAAATAGATGAAAAAAATGAAATTTTTTATGAATATCAACCACCTAAAGATAATGGATACACTTGTGTGTTTGTTAATGCATTAACTGGTGATACTTCTGCTTGGACAGGTTTAATTGGAGAAAATTTGAAAAAAGATGGAAATGGTTATTTGGCTTATAATTTTAGAGGTCAAAAGGAAAGTAAGTTTGATACTAATTTAAATTTAAACGCAGATTTAATAGTATCTGATTTGATTAACTTAATTAAATTTGTTAATCCCAAAAATATTATTTTGGTAGGATTATCCATTGGTGGTCTTTACGCCGCAATGGGAATTAAAAAAGGAGTTAATGCAAAAGGTTTAGTTTTAATAAATACATTAAGAAAACCATCTGATAGGTTGAATTGGATCAACAGAGCTGCCTCTCATGCAGCTGAATTTGCTGGAACTTCAATCATCATGGATATGCTAATGCCTGTGATTGCTTCCCCAGATTTCTTGTTAAAAGTAGAAGGTAATGCCTTAAATCCTAAAAATTATAAAAGCCTTGAACCTGAAAATGGTGTTAATAAACTAATGAAAGGAGGTTTTACTGCGAATTGGGATTTTCCTTGGGGTGACTTAAACATAACCACTATGGTAATGACTGGACACCATGATAAAGTTTTTAGGGTGGAAGAAGATATAAATGAATTAATAGGTTTAATGAAAAAAGTAATAAGAATTGAAATTCCAGAATGTGGTCACCTTATACCATTAGAAAATCCTGAACTTTTTTCTTACCATTTAAATGGATTTATTAAAAATCTGAGTTAACGTTTAACAAGAATTAAAATGTCATCCGGCAACAAGTTTGTCTTAATAATTTTTGTTTGACCAAAATTTTTTTCGCAGAATGTTTTTATCCAATTTTCTTCAGTATAATAGAGACCATTTAAGATTTTTTTTTCTTTTTTATGTAATAAATTAAAAATCATTGCCCTTTTAGTATTGACCCAACTTGATTTTAAGTTTGAAGATAAATATTTCTCCCAAATAGATATATTATCCATTGTACACAAATTATAGGTGCCCGACATTATCGTAAAATCTGTAACTTTATCTAAGCTAGCGCTTTTTTCAAAGAACACATTTTTACCAGATAAATTTGTTATACAATGATTTATAAAATCATTATTAATATCTATACCATAATAGTGAAATTTTTTTAATATCAAATGGTGAGATTGTAACTTTTGAAATACCCTGCCATATCCACAACCAACATCACAGAAGATTGCATTTTTCAAATTTTTAAAACTTAAAAC